>Ga0351844_1022_pt1 | contig 72680 bp, 63 predicted proteins | sample TotcelHFGM3001L5_FD_206880 | JGI IMG/M metagenome (GOLD analysis project Ga0351844, IMG submission 206880) | Enriched cells from coal bed in the Powder River Basin, Montana, United States - Total cells FGM rep1 HSBNCT.FGM.300.1.L5 ... | reverse complement strand
TCCCATCGACTGACCATTGAGATAAAGCGCTAGCGGAGTATTGCTGGTCGTATTCCACGTCATGGTGAGGTGCACCCAGGACTGCAGAGGCACGGTCGTCTGGGAGAGGCGGTTTCCCAAGCCATTCATAGTGAGACGGACACGGCCGGCAGGAGAGTCGGGAGCGACGGAAAGGCTCCATCCTCCACCCCCAGTTGTATTCTGTGCTATGCCAAACCAATCATATGTCGCGGAGTCGAGATAGACCCATGTCGACAAGGTCATTACATCGCCTGTGGTATCAAGGCGGAATTTATCACTGCTATTGGGAAGCGTCACACCGGTGCCGTAGCCACTGATTCTTTGAGAATACGTGCTTCCCAGACCGGTGGGAACATTCGTTGAAGACGCCGATCCAGCTCCAGAGGTGGTAGCCGTTCCTCCGGCGTCACCAAAATTTTCCAGGCTGTAGGTCCCCTCCGCGTCGAATGGCATATAAAAGACCATCGCCGCCTGACCCACAGGGGAGGATAAACCAAGAAGAGCAAAGAGACAGAAAGTACGCCGCAGAGAGGGGAACGAGAGTTTCATAAATGATGGGGAAAGGCATAGTTTTCCCCCTCGAATACCGTCAATTGTCCGAATGTTCGCTCTCTAGCTCATATGTTAAGGGGAGCCATACCCAGCTCACGATTTTGCCTCGCAGCACGCGCCATTTCGATTCCGCTTTCCAGGCAGGATGACGGGAAACCCGCGCGACCCGGCATCTCCACACAAAAAAAAGCGCAGGGAGAGATGTCACTCTCCCTGCGCCAAATAAATCTACCAGACGATTAGTGCTTTTTCTGAGCCAGGGTAAACCAATCCGGCTGCAAAGGAGCATTGCGCTGTCCCCCGCCGCTTCGGGAATCCGAGAACTTACGCACGTCGTTACGGCCACCTTCATTCCTCGGACGGCTTTCCCGTGGAGTCAGATCGACCTTGGTCTTCAGAGACAGGGAAATCCGTTTCCGTGGGATATCAACTTCCATGACGGTCGCCATGACGCGCTGCCCCACCTTCACGACGTCGGAAGGATTTTTGACGTATTGATCGTCGAGTTGGCTGATATGCACCAAGCCGTCCTGGTGGACTCCGATGTCCACAAAAGCCCCGAAGGCGGTCACATTCGTCACCACTCCCGGCAATTTCAGCCCCGGCTCGAGGTCTTCCATCTTCTCGACACCATCGGCAAAGCTGAAGGACTCGAACTTCTCACGCGGATCGCGGCCGGGCTTGGCAAGTTCCTTCAGAATGTCCGTGAGTGTCGGTAAGCCGACCTCGGCGGTGACATATTTCTGAGGCTGGATCTTGGAGCGCTTGGCCGTATCCTTGAGGAGGTCCGTCACGGTGCATCCCACATCGGAAGCCATTTGATCGATGATCTCGTAGCGCTCGGGGTGCACTGCGCTGGCATCGAGGGGGTGTTGTCCGTCGCGAATACGCAGGAAGCCTGCAGCCTGCTCATAAGCCTTCGGCCCCAGGCCATCGACCGTCAGCAACTCTCCACGGGAACGGAAGGGACCATTCTTGTCGCGATGCGCCACGATATTGGCCGCGACACGGGAGTTCAGACCGGAGACGTAGGAGAGAAGATTCTTGGAGGCCGTATTCACCTCGACACCCACATTGTTCACGCAGGAGACGACGACGTCATCGAGGGAGCGCTTCAGAGCCGTCTGATCGACGTCATGCTGATACTGCCCCACACCGATCGACTTGGGATCGAGTTTGACGAGTTCGGCCAGGGGATCCATCAGGCGCCGTCCGATCGAGATGGCACCACGAACAGTGACATCCTTGTCGGGAAACTCTTCGCGAGCCACTTCGCTGGCAGAGTAAATGGAAGCCCCACTCTCGCTGACCACCACGATGGGGATCGCGGGCGGAAGACCGATTTTGCGGACAAAGGTCTCGGTCTCACGAGAGGCCGTGCCATTTCCGATGGCGATCGCCTCGACTTCAAATTTTTTGACCACCGCCTTGACCATCTCGGCGGCATCCCGCTGATCGGAAGCGCCTTTTGTCGGATAGATGACATCATGTGCCAGCAACTTGCCCTGCCGATCAAGCAGAACGACCTTGCAGCCCGTGCGGAAACCGGGATCGATGGCTAGGGTCACTTTTTGCCCCAGAGGCGAGGCCAGAAGGAGTTCGCGGAGATTCTCGGCAAAAACCCGGATGGCCTCGGCGTCGGCGTTTTTCTTGAAGTGCGAACGAGCCTCGGCCTCCATGGCGAAGGAAAGCAGGCGTTTGTAACATTCCTGCACAGCGAGACGCACCTGATCCCGGCTGCTGAGAGGGCTGGAGGGAGCCGCTGGTCCGGGTTTTACGAACATACGATCCAGTACCCCCACAGCTTCCGTCTCATCAGGAGTCAATCGGAAGAAAAGGAAGCCCTCGGCCTCTCCGCGACGAATGGCAAGAATACGATGGGAAGGAGCCGCTGAGGCGGGTTCGCTCCATTCAAAGTAGTCTTTAAACTTGGCCCCCTCTTCTTCTTTGCCGCTGATGACCTTGGATTTCAGCACAGCTTTATTAAGGAAGAGTTCACGAACGCGGGCGCGGGCCTCGGCATCGTCGTTGATCCGCTCGGCAAGGATGTCTCTGGCCCCGGCAAGAGCACCGGCAACGTCGTCCACACTGTACTTCTTGGCATCGATCTCGATGGATGCCCCGACATAGGGCAAGGCGGCCGCTTCGCAATCAGTCGCGGGGTCTTGTGCCCACAACAGATCGGCCAAAGGTTCCAACCCGAGATCCCGGGCGACGGTGGCCTTGGTCTTCTTCTTGGGGCGGAAGGGCAGGTAAATATCCTCGAGGGTGCTCAAGGTCTCAGCCGCATCGATCTTCTCACGGAGAGTATCAGTCAGAAGCTTGCGCTCCTCAAGAGAGTTCAAAATCGCTTGGCGGCGCTTGTCGAGTTCCTCGAGTTGCTCCAGTCGGTCGCGGATGGAAGTGATCTGCACTTCGTCGAGTTCCCCCGTCTTTTCCTTCCGATACCTCGCGATGAAAGGCACCGTGGCGCCTTCCTCAAGCAATACCGCTGTCGCGGCAACCTGGCGCGGCTGAAGGTTCAGTTCCTGGGTGATCTTGATGAGGTATTTTTCAATCATGAGTGGAAAGGGGGGGCGATGATGAACTTTGAGGCGGGAGAGTCAATGCCGCAAATACGGAAAAGATTACAGACTATTTTTTAGTATAAACTCAATGCAATATACTGAAAACCATCAAATTAAATCACTTCAATATCAACGGGCTACCTTGCGGTGAATCCAGATGCTTTGCAGGATGCCAAAGCTGAAAAGCGTAATCAGCAGGAAGGAGCCTCCATAGCTGATCAGGGGAAGGGGCAGACCGGTAATGGGGGTGACGGATATGGTCATGCCGATATTCATGAACATATGAGTAAAGAGCAGAATGCTGATGCCTATGGCCATTAATCGACCGAGATCATCCTGTGCATTGAGTGCGACATAGAGACAGACCAGAAGAATAAGCATGAGGGCTCCCAGCAAAAGAATGCCTCCCACAAAGCCATGTTGCTCCCCCATCACGGAGAAGATAAAGTCGTTGTGAACGATGGTTGCAGGTAGGAATCCCAACTCATTCTGGGTATTCGGAGCTTTAAACCCCTTGCCCATGAATCCGCCGGATCCGATGGCGATGAGGGACTGGTTGATATTCCACCCGTCATTCAGGGGATCCAAGTCCGGATTCAGGAAAGTAGTAATACGGGTGTATTGGTAGGGCTTTAGGACGAAGTGAACGACCAGAGGCACGATGGCAACCCCCAGAATCAACATACTGATGAGCCAGCGCTTGGGGATGCCTCCGATGAAGAGCATGGCCAGCAGTACAGGCATCCAGACGATGCAGGACCCCAGATCGGGCTCCAAAAGGATCATCACCCAGGGTGCCGCAACGATGGCTCCGCACGCCATGATCCGCAGGATGGGCATGGAATTCCGGGAAGCCTCAAGATACACGGACAACGTCATCATCCCGGCAATGATCGCCAACTGACTGGGCTGGAAATTCATGAAACCCAGATCCAGCCAGCTTTTCGCCCCATAGCGCGTCTCCCCGAAGAGCATAACCGCCACAAGTCCCAGCAGACTAATGATATACAGCGGCACCGCTCCCACCCGTATCCATCGGTAGTCGATCAGGGATACGACGAAAAACATGGGAAAACAGACACCGACCCACAGCAACTGGGAGGTCCAGAAACTCTGTTCCCGCATCCAAGTGGCACTGTAGATGGCATAAATACCGTAGGTCATCAGCAGGGTCATGAGCAGGAAGAGGATCCAGTTCATGCCAAGGAATTTTCTCAACCAAGCGTGCATTGCGAAAAAAGAGGTAATCAGGCCAGCTGGGGGGCTGCGGCGAGAAGCGTTTTGGTATATTCGTGCTGAGGATTGCGATAAATCTCGCTGGCGGGAGCTGACTCGACAATCCGACCATGGTGCATGACGAGCACATGGTTACTGATATGCTCGACCACTGCCAGGTCGTGAGCAATGAAAAGGTAGGCAATGCCAAATTCCTGCTGCAAATCCTGCAGCAGATTGACGATCTGCGCTTGGACGCTGACATCGAGGGCGCTGACAGGCTCGTCACAAACGATGAAGCGAGGCTTCACCGCGAGAGCCCGGGCAATCCCGATACGCTGCCGCTGGCCGCCGCTGAACTCATGCGGGTAGCGAAATCGCATATCCGGCTTGAGTTGAACGAGTTCCAGTAAATTTACTACCCGGTCCTGCCGCTCTCCCGCCTTCATGGCGGGAAAATGGATCTCCAACGCCTCCGCAATGATCTCTCCGCACGTCATGCGGGGATTCAGGGAGGCAAAAGGATCCTGAAAGATGATCTGCATCTCGCGACGCAAGGGCCGGAAGGCCTTCTGGGAAAGTGGCAGGATCTCCCGCCCATCAAAACGAACCTCCCCCGAGGTTGCATTGATCAGCTTCAGGAGCGCGCGACCGACGGTGGTTTTCCCGCTCCCACTCTCTCCGACCAATCCCACGGTCTGGCCGGCTTCCACAGAGAAACTCACGCCATCGACCGCCTTGATGTCCCCGATCTTCCGACGAAGAACCCCGCCCAGAACGGGAAACCAGACACGGAGATTATTTACTTCAAGGAGCGACATCGACTTGTAACGAATGATGTGAAGGGCCTGGTGTCAAGGACGGCAGATAAAACGAGTTAAAGTTTCTTCTCCCCCAACGACAGGAGGCTGATGAATTCCGCGGGCGTGGTAGCCGCCAGAAGCCCGTCCAGCCTTTCCTTGTCGCAGCAAATCCGCGCAATGGCACCGATCGCTCGCAGGTACTCAGAGTTAAACGCGGCAGGGATACCCGCGACGAATATCAACCGGATCGGACTCGAGGTCTCCGAAGTGACAATCCCCTCGGTCAGCCGCCCCGCCGCCATCACCAAAGCATTCACCCCTTGGGTCCGCCCATGCGCAATGCAAATGCCGCATCCATTTTCCTCAATCGCCGGGGCACTTCGCTCCATCACCGTGGCAACCAAGGCATCAAAATTCTTCACCCGGGAATCCCCTCTCAACAAATCCAACACCCGCAGCACACAATCATTCTTGTCCGTGCCCTCAAGAGCCAAATTCACCTGCCCCGGCAGTAAAACCTCTCCGATTCGCGTCATATGTTGCTACCACTCCATTTGAGTTTCTGACGCAAGACCTCGGGGAAAAGTCGCTCGGGAAGCATGATCAGCGGCAATTCCCGCTCACTTTTGGAAACTCTCAGCACATCCCCCACCCTCATGGCCTTCCGCTCCCGCCCATCCACCGTGACGAAAACCTCCTGCTCGGGCACCAAAAGACGCGCCTCCAGCACAGAGCGATCACTGACCACCGTCGAGCGATTCGTCAGCACATGCGGGCAGATCGGCGTGACAACAAAACCACCGGAATCCGGCATCAAAATCGGCCCACCCGCAGAAAGGGAATAAGCCGTCGATCCCGTCGGCGTGGCAATGATCAGCCCGTCTGCATTATAATCCGTCAGCACAGCCTGATCGATCTCGACCCGCACCTTCACAAGCTCGGAGCGTTCGCCTCGGCTCACCACCACGTCGTTCAGGCCAAACATGCTTGTCCCGCGAGCATTCGGCCTCACGAGCTGCGCCGACAGCAGACTCCGACGACTCACCACATAATCCGACGCCGCGATACTGTCCAACGCACGCTCGATATCCCCAGCCCCCGCACAGGTCAAAAAACCCAGTGAGCCGATGTTAATGCCAAAAATCGGCGGCAGATTGTCCTTCAACGCATGCACCACACGCAGGATGGTCCCGTCGCCGCCCATCACCACCAGCAGATCCGCCTTTCGCGCCAGCGCAGCCAGGGTGAGTCCTGTCTTACGTCCCGCCAGAGGAGCGGTCGCTTTTTCCAGCAGGAAGGGCATATTCCGAGCCTCCAATGCCTCGACCATCGCGCGCACCGCTGCCCGCGCCTCCTTCTTCCCCAGATGAGCAACCAGACCGATCACAGCTTGAGATGAGCGAGGAACTCGCGGTTTCCTTCCCGTCCGGCAATCGGGCTCTCGATAAAGCCGAGCCACTGATGGCCTGCCGCTTCCACAAATTGCCGGATCGTCTCCACGACGCGCAGGCGCAAGGCCTCGTCACGGACGACGCCTCCCTTGCCGACTTCGGAGGCCGAGAGCTCAAATTGCGGTTTGATTAGCACGATCATTTCTCCAGTGGGCTCAAGTAAGGCAAAGGCCGGAGGTAAAATCAACGTCAGCGAAATAAAACTCACATCCGCCACGATCAACGTCACCTGCTCCCCCACGTCCTCAAAGGTCAGATGCCGTGCGTTCAGATTTTCCTTCACAACAACCCGGGGATCGTTCCGCAGCTTCCAGTCGATCTGGCCATGGCCGACGTCGATCGCATGCACACGCGCCGCCCCCCGCTGCAACAGGCAGTCCGTGAAGCCCCCCGTCGAGGCCCCTATGTCGAGACAGACTCGTCCCGCAGGGTCCACTCCGAAGGCATCCAGCGCCCCCTCCATTTTCAGCCCCCCGCGCCCGACATACTTCTCTCCTCCGGAAACACTGATCTGCACATCATCCGCCACTCCCTGGCCGGGCTTTGCGGCTGGCTGGCCGGAAATCGTCACCCACCCCGCCATGACGGCACGCTGCGCCTTTTCGCGGGAATCGAAATACCCGCGTTCCACCAAAACCAAATCGAGGCGGGTTTTTCTAGCCATGAAAGCGGTCGGAACTCTACCGCGTGTCCGAAAAATCGCAAACCCCTTTCAGAGGTAAGGCCTCCTCAATATTTTCCCTGTAAATTTCCCCCATTCCTATGCAGGCTATAAACATACACATGTCTGACCCCGATCTCATTTCCCGCGTCAAGTCCATGCTCGTCGACAGCCTTATGCTGAAGGTCACCCCCGAGCAGATCGGCGATGACACCCTTCTCTTTAGTCCCGAGGGCCTGGCTCTGGATTCCATCGACGCACTGGAACTCGCCGTCGCCATCGAGAAAAAATTCGGCGTCGCCACTCCCAGCGCCGAAGTCGCCCGGGAAGCCTTCGTGAGCGTCAATACCATCGCCGCCTACATCACAGCCAAGAGCGCCAAGCCCTGAGCCTCAACTCAGCATAAGCAACCGCGACAGATCACCGGGCACCGTCATCGGCGCGCGATGGATGCATGGCGGCACCGGCGAGCCGGGATACTCCAGCGCAATGCGCCAGAGATTATGCAGCCCGAAGGCAAAGGGCCGGGCATCCGCCAGCGGCACATAGTGCAGATCGTAAAAGTTTTCGTTAAGAAATTCCCGGAAGCCTTCATCGTCGCCGCCCCCATAGAGTGCCAGCAGCTCAGCCCGCGTCTCGGGCACATCCACCCGGCAGATCGCCTCATCATTTCTCAACCCCTCGGAACACGCCCCCGTATAGCTACAGAGATACGTGTCCGCGGGCACCGTGGCACTGTCGGCATGGAAGGAGTAAACATCAGTGGGAAACGCCCCCTCAGCCTCTTCCCGGACGGTCCCCGTCACACAATCAAGCTCTGGCAGCAGATCCGCCGAGCGGAGCAGTTCCAGATCCCCCAGCATGGCATCTCGCGCCACACGCCCCTCCCGACTCAGCGAGAGAGCGAGTAGCGCCGACTCCTCCAGCTTCACGATACCCGGCTCTCCTTCGACCAGCTTGGCCACTTCACGGAAATCCCCGGGGAATTCGCGGCACCAGCAGAGCGCATTGACGTCGCCTTCGAGCGGAGTCGTCAGGAGTTCCTCAAAGCTGTGCACCAGCTTGATTCGCGAGTAGCCGCGAGGAAGTTCCATGAGGGGTCCGGGTGCGGCATCAGTATTCACAAGTATTCCCCCACCCTATCTTCCTTCGAGACGGTCGGCAATTCCGCACGCGCAAAAGAAGCCACCTCGGCAATGCGCCCCCCTTCATCTCTGCGCAAAGTATTCCCGCAAACGCCCCACGTCCTGCACCTTGAGCAAACGCCGATTGAGGCTGATATATTTTGCCTCCTGCAATTTCCGGAAGACACGGGACAACGTTTCCCTCCGCGTCGCCAACTCCGCCGCCATCTCGCCCTGATTCCTATCGAGTAAGATTTCCACACCTTTCCGCGGCGACACCATCGGACACCTTTGCAGGATCCAGTAGATCACCCGCTTTTCCACATCATTGATCCGCAGTCCCTCCAGAGCGGACACCAGAGATCGCAAGTGATGACTCATCGACGACACCATCCTCCACGCAAGCTCGGGACGCTCCTTCTGATGCCGTTTGAACTCAGCCGCCGGGATCAGAATGACCTCGCTCTCCTCCAGCGCTCTCGCATCTGCCGGATAGCCCTCCTTGGAAAGGATCGCCCGCTCAGCAAAGGAGTCGCCCGCATGGAGCAGATGAATCACACTCTCGCCCCCATCCACGCCGATCCGGCTCACATGGATCACACCCAAGCGCACAACATAGAAACCAATCACCGGTTCCCCTTGACGAAAAAGATACGCTCCACGACGCACCCCGCGTATCTCCGCGTACCCGGATATCCGGTCCAGATCATCTTCCGGTAACCCACTAAATATCGGCGCACGCGACAAGGAATACCGCAAGGCCGCCCGGCGGAGCGCCCGGAGATCATAATTTTCAGATGCCATGCAATTTCAGAAGTGTGATATTTATCACAAAACAAAATTCCACGTCTCGCCAGCATTTTTAAAAACAACAACACTGCCCCCATGAGCGAAACCCAACCGCCCGCCTCGGACATCGAAGGACGCACCGAGATCGTCCGCGTCGTGGACCGCTTCTACGACCAAGTCCGGGAGGACGAAATCCTCGGCCAGATCTTCGACGGCATTGCCAAGGTCGATTGGCCCACCCACCTGCCACGCCTCTATGCATTTTGGCAGACCGTCCTCTTCGGTGATGGCGGCTTCCGGGGCAATCCCCTGGGAGTGCATGCCAAGCTTCTATCCGAGACTCCCCTGGACTGGCCCCTCTTCCAACGCTGGCTGCGCCTCTTCCACTCCACCGTGGATGAACTTTACCAAGGCCCACGAGCCGATCAAATGAAGCGCTCCGCCGAGGATATGGCGCACGTCATCTATTCACGGATCAACAACGTTCCCGATCCACGCTTCGACCCCGCCAACCTGACGCCGGAACAGCGCGCCCGCTACTCACGCTATCGCCACGCAGCACCCGTGGAAACCAGATAGATAAACCGGCCGAGCGACAGGATCAGTTCCCCACGATGGCAGCTCCCATTTGCAGGGGAGCTTCCGTCCACTGCCACAAGCCCCCACAGGTTCCTCCTGTCAAGGACAGCGCCTCACAGAAGTGACAGTCCTTCTCTTCGGAAGTTTTGCGGAAGCTACCATCTCCCAGAGGCTCACCAGTCCAAGGCGAAAAGTGCAGGAGCAGGTCCGATCGGAAATACTGGGAAGAACCATGGATTTCCTCCAGGCGATAAAATGTGCAGGGCGTGGAGGGCGCTTTGAGGGAAAAACCACAGAAGAAAACCTCCCCACCCGCCTCCTCTCCAGCCAGCGTCAAAAGATCCTTCGCCTTCAGGCTCCAGGACGGGGAAGCCGTGTCAGCCTGTTCCTTCACATACCTAGCTACCATCCCCTGCTGCCCGGAGAGTCGCAGCGGACGGATGCCCTGAAGAACAGTGTTGTCGTGCGTAAGCGAACCAATCATGAAGCTCATGGTAGTAATATCCTTTTGCGAAATTTTGCCTGCCTCCGAATGCTATCCAGCATCTCGGGAGAATCCCTCCCGGTCAGCGCCTTGAGGGAGGCCAGGCTGCTATGCCGCCCCAGCACAAATTCTCGCGCCCGGGGATGTCCCACCAAAGAAGAGGCAAAGGGTTCGTAAGTCATCGGATCGCGCAGGAGCCCCGCACAATGAATGCCGGACTCATGACAAAAGGTCGCCTGCCCCGTCACCGGCTTGGTTGCCGCGAGGGATCGCCGGGAGAAATCAGCCACCAATCGCGACAGCGCATACAGCGCCCCCGGTCGCACATCACAATGCACTCCGGCCGCCACCCGCAAGGCCATGACGACTTCCTCCAGCGCGGCATTCCCTGCCCGCTCTCCCAATCCATTGACCGTCACACTGGCGGCCTCGGCTCCGGCCAGCAGGGACGCCACAGCATTCGCCGTCGCCATGCCGAGATCATTGTGACCATGAAATTCCAAAGGAAGCCCCGGCACCTTCTCTTTGAGATCACGAATCCAAACCTCGCAGCGCCCCGGGTGCAGGATGCCGACCGTATCCGCGATCCGCAGCCGATGTGCTCCGAGACTCAGAACGGATGCCGCAAAGTCCGACAGAAATCCAAAGGGCGCCCGAGAGGCATCCTGAGCTCCCACGGAAACGAATTCAAAGGACGCCAGCGCCTCCAGCACGAAGTGCCTCAGCGAGTCGAGCACCCACCGGCGATCTTTCCGCCAAGCCCGCAAATGAATATCCGACACCGGCCAGGACAAGTGCACCCCGCGGACTCCGGCTTCCTGAGCGGACCTCAAGTCGCGCCGGTCGGCACGACACCACGTGAAGACCCGAGCCTGCGGCACAGCCTCCGCCACGGCCCGGATATCCTCCCTCTCGTCAACTCCCATGGCAGGAATGCCGACTTCCAGCTCCCGGACGCCAGCGGCGACCAACTCAGACGCGATCAGGACTTTCTCCTCCCGGCTGAAGCTCACTCCAGCCGCCTGTTCCCCATCGCGGAGAGTCGTATCGACGAGCACGGGTTTCATGCGCTTGGCGTCAGTCTCGGCGTTCAGACAAAGAGCGTGGCCTCCGGCAGCGGGTCACTCTCTTCGAGGCTGTCGAGGATCGCCTCGGCGGTCTCGGTCGTGGCATGCTTGTACCAGACCCCCTCGGGATACACGACGATGACGGGACCGTTATCGCACATGTTCATGCATCCCGTGCTGGAGATGAGGACATCATTCAGGCCGCGATCCTGCACCTCCATGGTCAGATGCTGGAGGAGATGCGAGGACTCTTTCTTGTGACAGACGCCCTGGGCGCCGGTGGGTCGGAAGCTTCCGCAGACAAAGATGTGGTGGGCTGGTTTGCTCATGGAGTGATGATGGTTTGTGTGTGTTTATGGGGTTGAAAAAATGTCAGCCGCATCCGGTCCCGGAGCCCCGGCACGTCAGCCCGCTGCCGCATCCGCTGAATCGACGCTGGAGTGGCTTGGGAACCGGACGTCCCGCAAATATCGCGCGCAGCCCTTCCTCGATCAGCCCCTCCATCTCGATGACCTGAAGTCCGGTCGTTTCCAGCGCCCGCTTGGGTGACGGCCCGGCGGCGGCTACGAGGAGAGCACGGCAATCCCGGAGCAGGAGAGCGAGATCCTGCCAGCGATCAGTGCCACCGCCGGGCGGAGGGCACAGGCGGATTTCCTTGAATTTATATCCCGAGGCTGTGTCGAAGTTTTCCTCGAAGATGAGCATCCGCGCGGCCTCTCCCAGATGCTGATTCACCAGCGCTCCCTCCATGGACGCGACCGCCACGAAGGGCCTGTTGTCGAGTTCCTGCGGTTCGTCCGGGAGAGTGGAGTAGTATTCGAGCAGATCGAGCTGCGTGGTCCCCATCTGCTCGCTCAGCAACCCCACCGCATCGGCACGGCAGCGAGCGCAATGCGTCATCTGCGGAAGCAGTTCTCCCGCCTGCAGGCGCACTCGGGTGGTCATGAGGGTATCGGGCGCGGGCAGGTCTTCGAAGACCGCCCCCTTCACCGGAAAGAGCGCCATGCAATTCATGATATCCGCTCCCAGTTCCGAGACGACCCGGGCGACATCGGTGATATGCGTGTCATTCACTCCGGGCATGATGATGGTATTGATCTTTACCGTGATGCCGACCGCCTTGAGCCGCCGGATGGCGTCCAACTGCGTCTCGAGAAGCGCCTCGGCCGCCGCCTCCCCTCGGAGGGGCACCTTCCCCTGCCTCACCCAAGAATAAATCTTGGCTCCGATCTTGGGATCGACGGCATTGACGGTGAGCGTGACATGGCTGGCATGAAGGCTGGCCAGTTCATCGATGTGGGGTCCTATGCCGAGTCCGTTGGACGCCAGACAGAGGATCAACTCCGGGAAACGCTCGCGGGCCAGGCGCAGGGTCTCCATGGTCTCTTCCGCGTTGGCAAAGGGATCGCCGGGCCCGGCAATCCCCAGCACCGTGATCTCGGGCCGCTGCTCGAGCATGTCGGTGAGATAAGCCAGTGCCTGTTTGGGCCGCAGCACCTTGCTCGTGACTCCGGGACGACTTTCGTTCAGGCAATCGTATTTGCGATTGCAAAAATTACACTGCACGTTGCACCGCGGCGCCACAGGCAGATGGATGCGACCATACTTATGATGAGCACCGCGATCGAAGCAGGGATGTTTCGAGGAATCGAAGTTCTGCAGGGCATTCGCGGAGGTCAGCGTTGAACACGTTTCGTTACTCATAGCAGTCAGGTGATGAAGGGCCACAGGGCGAGAACGCCCAAGCCAGCCAGTAAAATTCCCAAGGTCATGCAAAGTCGGAGCCAGAAGTCGGGCCGGGCATCGCGCAGCCCCCAGACACTGCTTCCCGTCCAAGCGCCATTGGCGCTATGAAAAACCGTCGCCGCCACGGCGAGCACATAGAGAAGGATCAGCCAGACACTCCCCGCAAACAGCCCCCTGCGCACAGACTCCACATCGGGATGCCCCACCCTCAGCATCGCCATGCTCACATGCACCGCCAGGAAGCCCAGGATGACGACTCCGCTCCACCGCTGGAGGAAATACCTCCCGGCACTATCCCCCTCGCAACGAGCCGAACGAAACCGCAAACCCGAGCGCCGCAGGAGCATCAGGCCCGTGACGCCTTGCGCCCCGAGCAGAAGAAGAAGGCCGACCTGCAAGGAGGGCACCCTATCGGCCAGCCCCCTCAGAAACAGAGCCAAGGCCTCATACTTCTGCGGAAACAAGCCCAGAGCAGAAGCGCTGAAATGCAGCGCAATGAATAGGATCAACAAAGCTCCCAGCACCGCATGAGTCCGCCGCAGCCCACGAATGCCCCGGCACCCGCAGCCTCCATGCCCGGTGTGTTGAGCCGGTGCAGCCGGTGCGTGATGCACATGCCCGCCAGCATGCTTGCCTCCGCAACCGCAGGCGGACTTCCGTCCGGCACATCCACACCCTCCGGCGTGCGGAGTGGCATCTTCAAAGATAGCTGTATCCGACATCGGAAGCCTCCTGTTTGGCGTCCATCAACGCATTGACGATACGATCAAAGAGCTCCTGCGCGCCCCGATACCCCAGATGATGGATCCGTTGCGCTCCCATTCGGTCATGAATGGGAAATCCCACCCGCACCAGCGGCAGCCCCAGGCGGCGCGACAGGGAATATCCCTTGCTGTTCCCGATCAGCAGATCCGGGCGCAGAGCCTCGGCGATCTCGGAGATCGTGGCAAAATCACACTTGTCCATGATCTTCGTTTCGGCGGGCAGGTCGGGCACATGTTCCCTGAGCGCCTGCTTCATCAAGCCACTCCGCCCTCCACTGGCACACAGCACAGGCGTGATGCCGATCTCGCAGAGAAAACCGGCCAGGGCAATGACCAGATCTTCCTCGCCGTAAACGACAGCCCGCTTGCCGAAGATATACTTGTGACCATCGATGTAGGCATCGAGCAGGCGGCCCCGCTCTTTGTTGTAGGCTTCCGGCCTTGGCGAGGCGGAGAGTTCCTCCAGCACTTGCAGGAAGTGATCCGTCGCCCTCATGCCGATGGGAAGAGCCAGCCGCGTATTGGGCACGGAAAATTTGTCCCGCAACACCGTTCCCGCACTACGCTCGCCCAGCACGGAGCCGAACTCGATGCTCCCCCGATGCCCCCCCATGCCGATGATCTCACTGACGGGCGTCCCGCCTTCCTGCAGCGGCTGGTAGTCCGTCCACGTCCCGCCATCCATGCTCTCGGAGTAGTCCGGCAGGAGAGCCAGGGGCAGATGGAAATCGCGGAAGATTTCCTTCAGATGCCGCAGATCCGCCGGTGAGACCATGCCGGGAAAGAGATTGATCTCCATACGCGGACTTCCACCCTGCGCCAAGGTGGCGACGAGTTCCGTCACAGCCGCGTGAAACCCGTCGATATGCGTGCCGCGATAGCTGGCCGTGGACACACGGACAATATGCAGATCCGGGTCCGCCGCCTGCTTGAAGTAATCGCGCACCAGCCGGGGCATGTCTTCCCCGATCGTCTCGGCCAGACAAGTCGTGGCAACTCCGACGATCTTGGGCCGATACTGCCTCACCACATTGGCGATCCCGGCGCGGAAGTTTTCCGAACCGCCAAAGATCGCCGACTCCTCATGGAAATTGGAGGAGGCGATGTCGATCGGCTCGCGGAAGTGACTGATCAGATAGCGCCGGATGTAGGTCGAGCAACCCTGCGACCCGTGCAGGAAGGGCACACAGCCTTCCACTCCGCGGAAGACCAGACAGGCCCCAAGTGGGGTACAAAGTTTGCAGGCATTGCGGGCTCCCAGATCCTCCTCGGCGGCCCCGACCGGAAGATCGACGACGCCGGAGATCCCCGCTCCTTTTACCGTGGAGTCCGTCTTGCTCATGCCGCAACTCCCTCCGGAGTCACACCCGACGCATCCAGCGTCGCACGCAACATCCACAGTTCCTTCTCCAGCCAAGCCACGAAACCAAAGAGCATTCCCTCGGTGATCCCATCTCCGGCCTCGGCCGCCAGATCCGCCGCCTCAAGCCCGGTGGAGCGGAGAAATTGAAAATCCTCCCGGACCGCCTCCAGCACCTGCAACTCGGTAAACGATGTCTCCTCAGCTTCCTTCACCCGGGCCGCAGCCAGCGACCCCTTCACGGTCACCAGAGGACTTCCGCCCAGTTGCAGGATGCGCTCCGCCAGTTCGTCGTAGCTCTTGAAAAAGTAGTCATAGTATTTCTCCGTCAGCAGATGAATGCTATGAAACCGACTCCCCCGCACATTCCAGTGATAGTTGTGCAACTTCATCACCAGAATCAGATGATCCGCCACCAGGGCATTCAGAAAAGTGATGAGCGTATCATTCGACATCCCCTTTCCCTTTGCATAGCGCATGCCAAGACGAATCCCCGATGAATCCCTCTCCTGTAAGACCCTCTCGGAGCGCGACTTAAAATTTCATTTCCCCCTCACCCCCCGACCTTCTCCTACCCCGGGAACCGACACATCCGTAGTATCCGCCTCCGACACCCGACATTTCGGTAGGAATTACTTCCGCCCCCCTACGGAAGCGCCAAACAAAAAGCGGTCATAAAAAGAGCTTAGGAGAGGCAATCGATCAGTGGGAAAGGGGCATGAGTCGGTCGGCCGACCGGCTTTTTGGCGAGCCGAGAAACTGATGCAAACTGTTAGCACAACGCCTTGAACCCAAAGCGCCCGCTCTGGCCAATCCCATCTATCTCAGTCGTTCTTCCATGGTAACACTTCTTTCCAGGGCATCCTCTCAGCGCCCGCCCCGACAGGAAATCCTTTCGCGCCCAAGCACCTGCCTCCGCCAATCTCCCGAAGATTAATCCTCCCCGCGTCGTCGCCAGAACAAAGCGGACTCCTCTGAAATCCCTCTACCGCCTCGGGGCCGCTTCATAAGCCATACGCAGGGCCGTTTCGAGACTTTCCTTTCTCAGCGGCTTGCTCAGGTAGTGATTCATTCCGGCAGCAAGACACTCTTCTCTGTCACTCTCCAGCGCATGAGCGGTCAGTGCGATGAGCCAAGGACGATTTCCCTCCGGATAGCGACGGGAGATTTCACGCGCCGTGTCCACCCCATCCAACTCCGGCATTTGCACATCGAGGAAAATCACGTCGTAAGTCTCCTCCTCCAGCGCGGCAAGCACTTCCACGCCGTTCGCGACGATACGCGCCTCATAGCCCAGCCGACGGAGTAGTAGATCCGCCACACGTTGATTCACGAGATTATCTTCCGCCACCAGCACACGCTGAGGACAGGTCTCCGCCAGCGCATGATCCTCGGGCTTCCCGTTGGCCAGCCCATGCGTTTCATGGCCACGCCCCAGCAGTCGACTACAGGCATTGAAGAGCATGCCCGATTTCACCGGTTTGTTTAAGAGTAATATTCCCGGGGCTTTGGCATTTCTCCCCCTCTCCGTCCCCCGACTGGTCAGGAGCAGCAGGGACATGCTCGCATCGCTGCGTCGCAACTCATCGATCAATTCCTCGCTATTCACCGAGACCCCCAGGTCAAATATCGCCAGATCAAAACTCTCACCCTTTCGAATTCTCTCCATAGCTTCCGCTGGCGACTCACTCAGGACCGCTTCCATCTTCCAGCTTTCCGCAGACATTCTTAGGATCGCTCGGTTCTGGGAGCGACTTCCGGAAATCAACACCTTCACTCCCTCCAGGCTCCGCACGGGCTTGGCATCCGGTCCATCCACTCTCCGGATCGGAAGTTCGAATTGGAAATTCGATCCCTTCCCCACTTCAGACTCCACCCAGATACGCCCTCTCATCATCTCCACCAGCCGCCGGGAGATGGCCAGTCCCAGCCCCGTTCCCCCGTAGCGTCGCGTTGTGGATGAGTCCACCTGACTGAACGCTTGGAAAAGTTTGTCTTGGCGCTCACGGGGAATTCCGATCCCTGTATCCCTCACCTCCGCATAAAGGATCGACCCGCCATTCTCGATACGGCACGACAGCTTGATAAAGACCTCCCCCTCGCTTGTGAACTTGATGGCGTTTGCCGCGAGGTTGACCAGGATTTGCCGCAGCCGCACAGCATCTCCCATGATGGTCGTCGGCACAGCTTCATCCACCCAGGCCAGCAGCTCGATCTGCTTCTTGGCCGCCTGCGGCGCCACGATATCGAGGGCAGACTCCAGGCATTCGCGGATATCGATCGGTATTTCCTCCAAATCCAGCCGACCCGATTCTATCTTTGAGAAGTCCAGGATGTCATTGATGATTCCCAGCAGCATGTCGCCGCTATGGTGAATCGTCTCGACAAACTCACGCTCCTGTTCTCCCAGGTTCTCATCTCTCAGCAGTTCCGACATCCCGATCACCGCGTTCAGCGGCGTGCGAATCTCGTGGCTCATGTTGGCGAGAAATTCCGCCTTCGCACGCGAATGCGCCTCCGCACGCTCTGTCGCGATCTCAAGCTGAAGATTCCGCCTTTGCAGTAGCTCCTCGGCCTTTCTCCGCTCATCGATATCTTGGAAGACTCCCCGCAGACCGATCACGGAGCCGTTCTCATCAAGCACAGGCTCACCGCGTGAGTGTACCCACCGAAAGTTTCCTGTCGCCGTACTGATATTGGCCTCAAACTCAAAGGGAACCCCTATCTCCCGGCTGCGTTGCACAATCGCAGCGATTTGCGGCCGATCCTCTTCTCCGTAAAAACCCAAGGCTGTCTCCAAATCTGGACGGGTGCCGATGGCAACTTCATGGATCTGGCAGGTGACATCGGACCAAAAGACCGTCGGAGATCCATCGATCACCTCCCAGTGCCCTACCCGGGCGATGCGGCCAGCCGCCTCCAGCAAGGCCCGTGCCGCCCGCTGCGCTCGCACCGCCTCGCGCAGATCTTCCTCGATCCGCTTGATCTCGGAGATGTCCTGCACAATGGAGCAGATCATCTCCCTCCCGTTTTCGTCATACAGGATCATGCCATTGAGTAATACGGGAAAGCGCCGACCACTTCGGTGGATATATTCCTTCTGGTACGGCCCGTAGCACTTATGAGTCAGTAGGGAGCGGAAATGATCTTCTTCCTGCGCTTCATACTCTCGCGGCGTGATGTCTCTGTACGTCAAGGAGACCAACGCCTCCTTCGTGTACCCCACACTATCCAGCAGAGACTGATTCGCGTCGATGAATTGTCCCGTCGCCAAGTCATTAAAGGCCAGACCGACTGGAGCGAGTTCAAAGATGCCCCGGAACTTTTCCTCACTCGCGCGCAGAGCCTGCTCCATATCTTTCCGTTCCGAGATATCCACATGCGTCCCGATGACGCGTATCGCTTGACCGGACTCGTCACGGTCGAGTACGCGCCCCCGATCCAGCACCCACAAGTAACTCCCATCCTTGCACCGCAGACGATACTCACTTCGGTACATTGCCGTCTCTGTGGCGACATGCTTCCAGAAATCTTTCCTTACCTCCTCCAAGTCAGCCGGATGGACCAGTTGTTCCCAATCTTCTAGGGTGTCTCCTATCTCCTCGTCCCCATACCCCAGCATGGCCTTGCAGCGTGAGGACAGCAACAGTCTCTGGGTTTCTGGATAGTAGTCCCAGACTCCGTCCCCAGACGCCTCTAGCGCATCATGAAGCCGCGCCTCGCTCTCCCGCAAGAGCTTCTCCCGGCGCAACTGCTCGGTCACATCTGTCTGAATGGCGATGAAGTTGATGATTTGCCCCTGCGGGTTCCGCACCGGATCGATGCGCATGAGCACATTGAAGGTCCTCCCGTCCTTCGCATAGTTCAGCAGAGTCTCCTCACAGAGTTGCCCCGCCTCGAGTGCAGCACGAATACGGGCCACCACCGCCGACTCAGTCTTTGGACCTTGCAGGATTTCACCCGGCTTGCGGCCTCTCACCTCTTCCAAGGAATATCCCATCATGCGCGTAAAGCTCGCATTCACCCACTCGATATGTCCTTCGGCATCGGTGATGATAACGCCGTTGGTGGTATTGGCCGCCACCAGGGAGAGTTGCTCGACCTGCATCTGCTGCTGGCGGATCTGGGTGATATCCACATGACATCCGACCATGCGCAAGGGTTCTCCCTCATCACTCCATTCGATGACTTTACCCGAACAAATCACCCACACCGTGGACCCATCCCGGTGGCGATACCTCACCTCTTGGTAAAAGGGCTCTCTGCCTCTGCTCTCAACGTGGCGATGAAAGTTTTCCAACGTGGCGGGGAGATCTTCCGGGAAGATGAGTTTCTGCCATGACTCAGGCCGGTTCGGCAGTTCATGATCCTCATAGCCAAACATCTGCTTGAAGGCCGGACTCAGATATTCCGTATTTTCCGGGATGTTCCAGTCCCAGTACCCCGCAAGAATCAGGTCCAGGACTTCTGTCGGAAAGACGTGATCAGGAACTGCCGGAGATGATTCCATTTCGAGAGGGAACTGACCACACTATATCGGCGAGGCCGGTTTCTCACAACACCTCACTCCGATGCTTAGGAAAAAAACCATCGGTCCTCATCAGATACGTTGGCACCGCAGGTCCTGAGGATCAGGAATAGTCTTCCGGACCTCCATTCCTCGCTTCCCGCATATATTTCATACCGCATGCCGACACCTCCTCCATTGCCGACGAACTCCCGCTCGGACCATCTCCCACGCCACCTGCACTTCTAACGCCTTATCACCGCGCAGCCAGAATCGGCTTCACAAGTCTTCTACTCGGTGTCGCCGCCTACGGGCTTATGAAGCTGGAGCCACCACCGATTTCATCCTCATACCTCGCTGCGGCTTGGATGCTTGGTACATTCTATCTCATTTCCCTTGGCGTCGCACTTCGAGGTCAGTCCGAGTCGGTGCATACGTGCAAAACCATCTTCCATTTCTTCACCTTCTCATTCGACGCTGAGCGCCTTGCGCTGCCCTTTCGGCAGCGCCTTGATCCGGCCTCGCTTCGTGGCGATCTGCCAGTCAATGGCCTCGGGCACGGCGGAAGGAACCGGCTTCTCCACGCTTAGCTCCCTCCCTTTTTGACAGACCATTTTACGCGGTGCGGGATTTAATCAGCGGGTCCCCAACGGCTTCCAAATACCCGCATTAGTTCGGTATATCCAAAAAGCGCAAACTTCTTTCACATTAGCAAAATTAATGCGTGACAATATTAAATTGCGAATGATTCTCATATTCAGCAGGCCAGATGAAGCCATGCATGAGAACGCCCATGAAAACACTTGGAGAGATTCACCACGGAGGCCAGCTTGAGGTCACCGCCATCACTAGCGATTGCTCCCGAGCCGGCCGTCTGGCTGCCCTCGGTTTTTTGCCGGGACGCCGTATCCGCGTCGTCCATATCGCTCCTCTGGGAGATCCCATTTCGGTGGAAATGGAGGGACAGAAAATCAGTGTCCGTCGCACAGAAGCCTCGCTGATCGAAATCACGGAGGTGCCCTGAAATGAGCGCCGTCGCGTCTATAGCCTCCCCCATCCGCATCGCCCTTCTGGGCAACCCCAACACCGGGAAATCGACCCTCTTTAACCGCCTGACCGGCATGCGGCAGCATATCGCAAATTATCCGGGCATCACGGTGGAAAAAAAGACCGGCCTGCTGGAGATCGAGGGTCAACGCTTCGAGCTGATTGACCTGCCGGGCACTTACAGTCTCGCGGCTTCGTCCCCGGACGAACGCGTTGTCCTGGACGCTCTCAATGGCAAATTTGGCCATCCGAGCCCGGATCTGATCGTCTGCGTCGTGGATGCGACAAACCTGAAGAGAAACCTCTTTCTGGCCTCGGAGGTCGCGGAACTCGGCATCCCCATGATCATCGTCCTGAATCAATGGGACGCCGCCTTGCGAAACGGACTCGCCATCGACACGGAGGTCTTATCCGAGCGTCTGGGAGTCCCGGTGATTCCCACCGTGGCGAAACGCGGGGAAGGCCTCGACAAGCTCAGGAAGGCCATCGTGCAGTCTCTCGACGACCCGCACACCATGACCCGCATCCAGTGGCCGGACTATGTGAGTGACGCCCGCCACATCCTTCAGGAAGGCTTGAAAAAGCAGGGTGTATCCGTGGGAGGCGCCGAGTCGCTGCGCATCATCTTTGACCCGGATAGTGCCTATGCCGCACAGATCAGCCAGCAGACGGGGATTTCCGAACTTCAGACAGCCGCCCGTCAGCAGATCCGCGCTCAGGGACTGAACCCCGCCTCGGCGGAAGCGGTCCTCCATTACCGCCATCTGGACGCCCTTCTGGAGGGCACCGTAAAGGGAAACTCCAGCGTGGCTCGCTCGCGGGAATCCGTGGACGCCATCCTTCTCCATCGCTTTTGGGGCACCCTCATCTTCCTCGCCGTCATGTCGATTGTCTTCCAGAGCCTCTATGCCTGGGCGGGACCCATCATGGACCTGATCGACGCGGGGACGACTCTGGTGCAGGAAATGGTCTCTCCGCTTCTGGAGAATACCCCGATGCTCCAGAGCATGGTATCGGATGGCATCATCGCCGGTGTGGGAGGGGTGATCATCTTCCTCCCCCAGATTCTGATCCTCTTCTTCTTCATCGCGATCCTGGAGGATACGGGCTATCTGGCACGCGCGGCCTTCCTGATGGACAAGCTCTTCGGTTGGTGTGGGCTGAATGGGAAAAGCTTCGTTCCCCTACTCTCCGGCTACGCTTGCGCCATCCCGGGAGTGATGGCCGCCCGGACGTTGGAAGATCCGAAGGCACGCATCACTACCATCCTCATGACTCCCCTCATGAGCTGCTCGGCACGGTTGCCGGTTTATGTGCTCCTGATCGGAGCGTTTGTGGAGCCGACTTACGGCCCCATCGTGGCGGGATGGACCCTCTTCGCCATGCACTTCGTCGGAGCATTGGTCGCCCTGCCGATCGCCTGGTTTCTGAATCGCTGCATCCTCAAGCTCAAGGCCCAGCCCTTCATCCTGGAAATGCCGGACTATCGCATCCCCACCTTCCGCAACGTGCTGATGCGCATGTGGGAGCGTGGCCGGGAATTCATCATCCGCGCCGGAACCGTCATCCTGGCCTTCTCAATTATCATCTGGGCCCTCCTCTATTTCCCACGTCCGCAAAGCGTGGAGGAAACCGTCCGCGAAAACTTTATCCAGACCGCCTCCGCCACCCAGCCGATGGCCCAGGTGCAGGCCGAACTGGAGAACCCGGAATCCGAACTCTCACTCAGCCTGGATCACAAAATCCAAGGCGCCTTCATCGAACAAAGCTATCTCGGCCGATTCGGCAAAACGATGCAGCCGATATTCGACCCCGCCGGATTCGACTGGAAGATCACCGTGGGCGTCCTCTCCAGCTTCCCCGCCCGCGAAGTCATCATCGCGACCATGGGCGTCATCTACAATCTCGGTGCCGATGTGGACGAGGGATCGGACGACCTCCGCTCCATCCTCGCCAGGGAAACCTGGCACTCCGGCCCCCGCGAAGGGCACCCAGTTTACACCTTACCCGTTGTCTTTGCGCTCATGGTCTTTTTCGCGCTCTGCATGCAATGTGGAGCAACAGTAGCCATCGTTGCGAAGGAGCTGAACTGGCGGTGGGCTCTCGGGTGTTTTTTCGGGATGACCCTCCTGGCCTGGTGCGCGGCCGTCCTCATCTACCAGGTCGGCACCCGCTTCCTGTCATGAGTGAGATTCTCATCATAGCGGCGGCCATCCTCCTGGCGCTGGGCTATCTTGCGAGGCAGACGCTTCTCAAGTTCCGCCTGCGCAAGGACAAGTCCCCGTGCAGCGGCTGCGGATGCGGAATTAAGAAGCCCTAGCCATCTCTATGGATGGTGCCGTCTTTACATTCCTCCTCGGCACAAGCTTCCACACAGGACTGGAGACCGAGGCATGGACCTCGCGGGCAAAATTCACCATCCCGACAAATCCCGCCAGCGGCTCCTTGCGTTCGTGGTTGTGGTCGCAAAAGCCAATCCCCAGCTTATAGGCGATGGGCCGCTCCTTCACCCCGCCGATAAAGAGATCCACATCCTTCTCCAGGCAAAATTTGGCAAGTTCCAGGGGGTTTGAGTCATCGACAATGACCGTACCGGGATCACAAAGCTCCTGGAGGATGGCATAGTCTTCCTCGTTGCCCGTCTGGGAGCCCACCAGGACACTCTTCATGCCCAGCAGACGCAAGGCGCGGACCAGAGAGATCGCTTTGAAGGCTCCACCGACATAGATGGCCGCCTTCCGCCCTTCGAGGAGTGCGCGATAGCGGACAATCTCCGGGTAGATCGCAGCCACCTCCTCTCTCACGATCTCCTGAGCTCGCTCCATGATGGAGGGCTCATCGGGAAAGGCTCGGGCCGCCTCGTAGAGGGCCTCGCTCATGTCTTCCACTCCGAAATAGGAAACCCGCTTGAAGGGAATGGCGTGATCCCGCTGCATCATCTGCGCCAGGGCCGTCATTGAGCCGGAACATTGCACGAGATTCAGCTTCGCGCCGTGGGCACGCCGGATGTCGTCCACCCGCGCATCGCCGGTGATACAACTCACCACCTCGATCCCCATGCGCTGGTAGTAGTCGCGAATGATCCAGGTCTCGCCCGCCAGATTAAAGTCCCCGAGGATATTGATGCTGTGAGGCGTGACGGAGGAAGTGTCTCCTGTGCCGATGAGTTGATAAACAGCCTCGCAAGCAGCGCGGTATCCATCTTTCTTCGTCCCCTTAAATCCCTCCGAGTGGACCGGTAGGATCGGAATGTCGGCGGCTTCGGCTACCTTGCGGCAGATCATCGCCACATCATCCCCGATCAGGCCGACGATGCAGGTGGAGTACACAAAAGCCGCCTTCGGTCGATGCCGCTCGATGAGTGCCAGGAGAATGCGCTCCAGCTTCTTCTCCCCCCCAAAGATGACATCAATCTCCTGCAGGTCGGTGGAGAAGCTGTTGCGATGAAGTTGCGGACCGCTGGAGAGAGCTCCGCGGATGTCCCAGGTATAGGCGGCACATCCTACGGGACCGTGCACCACATGGAGCGCGTCGCTGATGGGATATAAGACGACACGCGAGCCACAGAAAACACAGGCTCTCTGGCTGACGGATCCCGCCAAGCTGGCTTTGCCGCATGCCACGCTCACGGCACCCGTCGAGACATCGGTCTCGATGACCTGGGACTGACGTTGCTTGAGGACTTCGATCATAAGCGGCGGCAGGATCGGAAAATGTGCCCGACAGTGGGGACGCACCCCACCCGCCGGGCGGATGTTTTATTCGGGCTTGATAGCGCCCTGGGGACAGACCGACTCACAGGCACCGCAGTCCAGACAACGCTCAGGGTCGATGGCGTAAGGATCCCCCGAGGAGATGGCATCGTTGGGGCACTGCTCTTTGCACGCACCGCAGGCGGCACAGGTCGAATTGATGGTGTAGGCCATATTATTGGATGAGTTCGAAGTTCTCCTCAGCGCAGGTCCGATCCTTGTGGTCGAAAAGCGCATCAATCATTTTATCGAGAAGGCGCATGGCCCCCGTGTAACCCACCGTCGGCAGGATCCGGTGACTGATACGATCCAGTGTGGGAAATCCAAACCTGACAAAGGGAACATCTTCCGCACGAGCGATGTACTTGCCATAGGTGTTCCCGAAGAGCAGATCGACCGGGCCATTTTTCATGAGCTGATGCAGCGTGAAGAGATCAGCATTCTGCTGAATGACGGCATCCGGCACCTGCTCGGCCAGGATCTCGCCCACACGCCGCTCGAAATGATTACCCGGTGATCCGGTGAGGACATAGACGGGCTTCATATCGAGTTCCACGAGGAACTGCGTCAGCGCGATGACGTGATCCGGATCACCAAAGACCGCCACGCGCTTACCGTGGAAGTACTGCTGCATGTCGCTCATGACATCCAACAAGCGACCACGCTCCTGGACGATAGCATCCGGCACATCCACCGACCCCGCCGTGCGCAAGGCATCGATAAAACGGTCGGTACTTCCAAGACCGATCGGCAACTCCAGCAGAGAGGCGGGGACATCACATTTATCATCCAGCGCCTGGGCCGCAGTATGGGAAGCAAAGTGGCCGAGCGCCAAAGTTGCAATGCTATCGCCCGTGCTCTTGAGTTGATCAATCGTCACCCCTCCCCGTGGATACATGCGATAAACGCCCGTCTGCGGAAGATCCAGGACATCGGACGTGTCCGGCAGGACCACCACGGGAACTCCCATGACATTCGCAAGACGCTTCAGTTCCCGCATGTCCGTGGGATCGACAAATCCGGGGATCAGATTCACCTGATCCTTCGTCTCGCCCGTCTTTTCCGCCAGATAGCGCACCATCGCAGCCGTCATGGTGGAGAAGCCCGTGATATGCGAGCCGACAAAGCTCGGGGTATTCGCGTGGATCACGTGCTTGCCCTCGGGAATGATTTTGTCCTCGATGGCCTTCTTAATCATCATGGGAATGTCGTCCCCGATGACTTCGGACAGGCAGGTGGTATGAACCGCGACGATCTCCGGCTTGTAGATAGTGAAGATATTCGTCAGGGCCTGCGTGAGATTCGCCAGCCCTCCGAAGACAGAGGCTCCCTCCGTGAAGGAACTCGTCGTAGCCATGACGGGCTCCTTGAAGTGGCGGGTAAGGTGGCTGCGGTGGTAGGCGCAACACCCTTGGGAACCGTGACTGTGAGGCATGCAACCGTGGATACCCAGGGCGGCATACATGGCTCCGATGGGCTGGCAGGTCTTGGCCGGATTGATGCGCAGAGCCTCGCGCGGTTTGATTTCGGCAGTAGTTTGATTAAGCATGTGAGTGGAAAGTTAAGGTTATGAAATCAACTCATTGCGGATCGGCTTCCGCGACGGGGGTTTGTCGGGCGAGGCTCCTCGCATCCGCCTTGGCTTGAGCTCCCTTGGGCCGATGGACCAGGGAAGCTTCGAGTTGCGGATGCTTTTCCCAGGGCGGCACGACAAACTTCCAGATCTTCGTATTCACCATCCGGTCAATCTCCTGATAGAAATTTGCGGCACCGGTGAAGGCCGCGTAGGGCCCACCGTAGTCGTAGCTGTGGAGTTGCTTGCAGGGGACGCCCATCTTCTCAACGACGTACTTGTCCTTAATGCCGGAACCGATGATGTCGGGTTTCCAGATCTCGATCAGCTTCTCGATCTCGTGATGGCTGATATCGTCGATGACGAGGTCTCCCTTGCGCATCTCCTTCATCATGCCCTCGTAATCCTTGAAGGTGAATCCCCCCTCCGCAAGAGCCTGGAGTTGCTCGGGAGTCTTGCGTGGTTTGTAACGGACGGGATCGGCCTCGACATGGATCTCCTCGATATTGCGGGTGTCGGCATCGACCTTGATGGTCGGCAGGATGGCGCGGCCCTCGTAATCATCGCGATGCGCAAACTCGTAACCCGCACTGATCACCTCCATGCCGATGTCCCGGAAAAGATCCTGATAGTGATGCGCCCTAGAGCCGCCGACAAAGATGGCGGCCTTCTTGCCCTTGCACCGACTTGTCACGTGCTCGCGGATAGGACGAAGGACCGCCATTTCCTGAGCGATGACCTCCTCCACGCGGTCCTTCAACTTCTGGCTTTCGAAGTACTGGGCAATCTTGCGCAGAGACTTCGCCGTGGAATCCGCCCCGATGAAGTTCACCTTGATCCACGGAATGCCGTATTTGATCTCCATCATCTCGGCGATGTAGTTGATGGAACGGTGGCACATCACCGTATTCAACTGCACGGTGTGGGCCCGGCAAACTTGATCGTAGTTTACATCTCCGGACAGTGTGGAGGTGACATGGATACCGCACTTGCGCAGCAACGTATCGATCTCCCAGGCATCGCCGCCGATATTATATTCACCCAGCATATTGATGGTGAATTCCGCGTCATCCGGCTCGTCATTGGTGCCGATGATATTCTTGAAGACACCGTTATTGGCAATGTGGTGACCGGCGGACTGGCTGACCCCCTTGTACCCCTCGCAGGAGAAGGCGAGGACATTGATGCCCAATTCCGCCTTCATTTCCCGGGCAACAGAGTGAATATCGTCACCGATCAGACCGACCGGGCAAGTGGCCAGGATGGCGATGGCCTTGGGCTTAAAGATATCATAGGCCTCGCGAACGGCTTGCCGGAGCTTCTTCTCACCGCCAAAGATAATCTGCTCCTCCTGCATATCGGTGGACATGCTGTATTGCAGAAAATTCGGCCGCCCGTCGGTCGGGCGGGACAGATTTCGCCGGGTCAACCAGGCGTAATAACCGCAACCGATGGGACCATGTGTGATCTGAAGCAGATCGTAGATCGGCCCCATGACCACACCACGGCAACCCGCGTAGGTGCATCCCCTCTGCGTGATGATCCCTGGGATGGTACGGGTATTGGCACCAATCTCCGGAGGGGTCTCCGGGTCATTGACGATCATCTGTTTCGCGCGCTTCTTGCGCGTCTTTGGCGGATAAGCCTTGAGCAGTTCCTCACGGAGGGCGCCCGCATCGGGCATGAGCGGGGCTGGTGTTGATTCATTCATACGTGTGGTTTCCTAAGTGTGTCGTTCGTTACGGCTGCGCGGGATGCATGGCATCAAGCCTGGATGAGAGCATCGGAGCCGCGTTCTCCGGTGCGGATACGGATGGCGTCTTCAATCGTCTGGACGAAGATCTTGCCATCGCCCCGCTGTCCGGTCTGGTTCACGGCGATAACCGTCTGCACCACCTTGGGTGCGTCCTCATCGTTGACGACGATGGTCATCATCCGTTTCGGGACGAGCATGGGACCATCATCCTTCAGTCTGGCGATGGCCTCGGCATGGCCTTCCTCCGCACCATGAAGGACGCGGAAGTCAACTTGTCCCTTCCCCCGCCCGAGCACCTTTCGGACGGTAAAGGAGGAAAATCCAGCATCGACGAGCGCCTGGCGGGTGCGATTCATCTGGGCGATGCGGATGATGGCGATGATGCGTTTCATTCTTCTTTGACGCCCGAGCTGACGGTGTAAACCTCCTCGACGGAAGAGACAAAAATCTTGCCATCGCCAAAGGCTCCCTTGTCGCTGGTGCGAGCTGATTTCGTGATGGTCTCGACGACCAGATCCTTGTCCTCGGACTTCACCACGGCAACGAGCATTTCCTTGGGAAGCTCATCGTACGTAATCTCGCCGACCTTGAGGCCGCGCTGCTTGCCGCGGCCAAAGACGTCCATCTTCGTGACGGCGGGAAATCCCGCATCAAGGAGAGACTTCATAACTTCGTGGACCTTCTCCGGTCGCACGATGGCCTGAATCATTGTTTGCATAGAATATAACAGGTGGAGAGTGGAGGGATCAGGCAGCCATGAGGCCGTAATCGAGGAGCAGGCTCTCGAGCTCCGCGATCGAGAGAGGCTTGGGAATGACAAACATGTCATTGCCGTCGATGGCATTCGCCAGGGCACGGTACTCATCGGCCTGCGGGCATTCCGGATTCCACTCGATGACTGTCTTGCGATTAATCTCGGCACGCTGGACATCATTCTCACGCGGGACGAAATGAATCATCTGGGTACCGAGACGCTTGGCAAACTCCTCGATCATCTCGCGTTCGTTATCGACCTTGCGGCTATTGCAGATGAGACCGCCGAGGCGGACGACACCGGTCTGGGCAAACTTGAGAATGCCTTTGCTGATGTTATTCGCCGCGTACATGGCCATCATCTCGCCAGAGCAGACGATGTAGATCTCCTCGGCCTTGCCCTCGCGGATCGGCATGGCAAAGCCGCCACAGACCACGTCGCCCAGGACGTCGTAAAAGACATAGTCGAGATCCTCGCCTTTCGGGTTTTTGTAGGCATTGAGCTGCTCGAGCATGTTGATCGAAGTGATGATACCGCGACCGGCACACCCCACCCCGGGCTCGGGACCACCCGACTCGACACAAAGGCTCTCGCAGAACCCGGCTGCCCGGATGTCCTCAAGCTCCACGTCTTCCCCCTCTTCGCGAAGCGTGTCGAGCACGCTTCGCTGAGCAAGCCCGCCCAGCAGCAGTCGGGTGGAGTCGGCCTTCGGATCACATCCGACGACCATTACTTTTTTTCCCATTTCAACGAGGCCCGCGACCGTATTCTGTGTGGTGGTCGATTTTCCGATGCCTCCCTTACCGTAGATGGCGACTTTTCTCATTTTATTAATTCGTTGGTTTTGATGCGTTGTCTGCGCCCTTTTCCTTTTGCATACGCCGTGCCAAGGCAGATGAAGGGCGGGAAAGCGGCTTGGGCAAAGCACGCAATCTCCTAGTCGGCATCGACTTAGGAATTCAAAAAATCTTCGCCAGGCATGTCCACCGCTTAGTGGAACGACAACATTTCCGTGGCTTCCCCACGAAACAGCCTACGGAAATGTAGGATCTGAGAAGGGGGGAATCTAAGTAGAGAGCCTACAAGGACTCTCGATCCCTCTACGCTAAGCGACGTCGCGGTAGGTCCGGGAATCGAGGCCGTGCTTTTTCACACGGAGGCCCATGATGCGCTCGGTGAGTCCGAGATCGCGGGCGGCCTTTGCCATATTGCCGTGGGCATTCTTGAGCGCCTCTATGATCATCTCGCGCTCAAACCCATCAATGGCTGCCTGGAGGGAGGAGTGGGAAACAGTGGAAGTCGCCTCAGCAGTCTGAAGGGTCGCCGGGAGATGATAGCCATGGAGGACGCTGTCGGTACAGAGCAGTACGGCCCGCTCGATGCAGTTTTCCAGTTCGCGGACATTTCCCGGCCAATGGTAGCTCATGAACATGTCGATGGCCTGCGTGGAAATACGCTGAATGGATTTCCGGTTGGCGGCACCGTATTTTTCCACGAAGAAATCGACGAGTTGCAGCAGGTCCGTCTTCCGCTCGCGCAACGGAGGCACATAAATGGGGAAGACATTCAGGCGATAGTAGAGATCCAGGCGGAACTTGTTTTGCTCCATGAACTCCTCCAGGGAGCGATTCGTCGCAGCGATGACGCGGACATCACAGCGGATGGTCTGGGAGCCACCGACCCGCTCCAGCTCACGTTCTTGGAGGACGCGGAGAAGCTTTGCCTGCACGGGGAGCGGCAGTTCACCGATCTCGTCGAGGAAGATGGTGCCTCCATGGGCCAGCTCAAAGCGACCTTTCCGCATGGCGATGGCTCCGGTAAAAGCCCCTCGCTCGTGGCCGAAAAGCTCACTCTCCACGATACTCTCAGGGAGTGCGGCGCAGTTGATTTTTACGAAAGGCTTATTCGCCCGGGAACTGCGCAGATGGATGGCACTGGCGACGAGCTCCTTCCCAACGCCGCTCTCGCCTCGAATGAGTACGGTGGTCTTGCTGTCCGCCACTTGCTCGATCGAGTGATAGACCGTCTGCATGGCGCGGGAGTTGCCTATGAGGTTGGTGGGGCGGAAGTGATTTTGCAGTTGCTCCTGGAGCCGCTCATTCTCAAGTCGCAGATACTCGACCTGCTCCCGGGCATGCTGTCGGAGCTTCACCGCCTGGGCGATGAGTTGGGCGGTAAGCGTGACCAGACGCAGATCAGCTTCCAGCGAAGATTTATTCGCGCTTCGACTGTACACACTGAGGGTGCCCATGACATCCGCTCCCTGCCGGATCGGCACACTCAGAAAGGCGGTGGTGCGACTGGGAATCCGAATGGCCGCCGTCGCGTGCAGGTCTTCTGCGGAAAGGATCCGCAACGGCTTTTCACAAAGATCCGGCACGACAAAGGCCGTGCCGACCTCGGCTGTCTTGCGAATGATCTCGTCATCGATCTGCGCGGGATCGGCCTGCATTTCTTCAGGCATCAAACCGCAGTCGGCCTCGACGATGATCTCGCCGGAAGCACGATTCAGGATACGCAACGTGCCCCGATAAAGCCCCAGGGAATCCGACAACTGCTCCAGCACAGGCTGAATGACGTCTTTGAGATTCGGACTGGCCTGAAGGCTCTGCGACACTCCGACCAGCATGCGAAGATCCTGTACGACGCGGCAGATGCTTGGGGGGAGATTCTGAAGCTCGATGTTTGAGGGAGGGATCGAGGAAAAGTTACAGTTACCGGCACATGCCTGCTCGTATGTGTCGGTGGACGGTGGGGGAGCCGCTTTTTGCAAAGGCTCTTTTTCTCGGGCCATTAGTTCAGTCGCTCATTCTCCTTTTCGCGCAGGATACGGCAATATCCCCAGAGAGCAAGATTCATGTACCGTATTAGAAATATTAATCTTTATCCAAAGACACAACCCCCGAAAAGAAGAGGACTTACGCTTGAAAATATTTTGTGAAACTTCGGTCCATTTTTCACTATCGCCGCTTTGGGAACAGGAGACGTGACAGGAGATCGGATGGAGCGGGTGTTCCTTGGTGGGAAGCTATGGAGAGATCGAACTCGGGGAGATGCCTGGTGGTGGGCAGCCAGGCATCTCCCGCAGAAGCAGGATAAACACTAAACGATCAGTCAACGGCGAGAAGCACGCTGGAGGCCTTGATGACGGCGTAAGCGGTAGCTCCCTTCTTAAGCTTGAGGTCAGTGGCGGCATCGGTGGTGATGCTGGAGGTGATGACAAGACCCGGTGCGATCTCGATTTTCACAAGCGAGGTGGCGGGACCTTTTTTGACACTGAGGACTTTACCAGGCAGGACGTTGCGGGCGCTGAGTTTCATAATATTAGGATGAGGTTGCTATTGGGTTTGTCTGGGGGAAACGAATGATGAGCAGAGTCACAACAGATATGAGGAGAGTGATCACTGACAAGGCGATGGCCTGCCCGCTCTCTCCTCCATCGATGTAGAAAAAGATAGCCAGTGGGATGGTCTGCGTGCGCCCGGGGAGATTCCCCGCGAGCATGAGAGTGGCACCAAACTCGCCCAACGCCCGGACAAAGCTCAGGATGACGCCGGCGAGGATACCCGGCCACGCGAGGGCCAGCATGACCTGCCAGAGAAGTTGCCACTCATTCATGCCAAAGAGGCGACCAACATCCAGCAACTCGGGATCGATGGATTGAAAAGCCGCGTGGGCAGATTGGTACATGAGGGGGAAGGAAGCGACGAATGCCGTGATCACCGTTGCCTCCCAGGAAAAGATGACCGTCATGCCAAACTCGGAGAGGAACTGGCCGACGGGAGAATTGCGCCCAAACAATAGGAGAAGAGCGAGACCGATGACCGTGGGAGGCAGAGCAAGAGGCAAAAGGAGGATGGCGTCCACAATGCCCACGTAGGGCTTCCGACAGGAGTAGCGCCACCGAGCCGCCATCACACCGACCACAAATGTAAAAAGCGTCGCTGTGAGCGTTGTCTTCAGGCTGACCCAGATCGGCGTGTAGTCCATTTAGGGCACGGGAATTGCGGGCGTACGAAACCCTTTTTTTTCGAACAAATTTGCAGCCTCAGCCGATCTGAGAAACATGAGGTAGGCCTCGGCAGCGGCGGGTTGCTTCGTCCCCTTGATGACAGCGCCACTATAGATAACAGGGTCGTGTGATTCCGACGGGGCGGTGGCGAGGATGGCGACTTTGCCGGATTGCCTGGCATCCGTGAGATAGACGAGGCCGCAATCGGCATTGCCCGTCTCCACATAGGTGAGGACCATGCGAACGTCCTTGCCGAAGACGAGACGCGGACGGACGGCTTCCGTGAGATGAAAAAACTCAAAGATCTGCAGAGCATACTGGCCGGCGGGAACGCTGGTCGGCTCACCGATGGCAATATGCTTGAGGGAGGGATCGGCGAGTGCTGCGAATGATCCTGGCTTGGTCGCTCCCGGCGGGCCGATGAGAACGATCTGATTCTCCAGAAGATTGCAAACAGAGCCATCGAGAATGAACCCCTTGGCTACGAGAGCATCCATTTGCTTGGTGGCGGCAGAGATGAAGACATCAACGGGAGCGCCTTGCTCGATCTGTTGCTGTAGGGCACCCGATCCGGCGAGATTGAGATCGACCTTCACCTCAGGATACCGAGCCGCGTAGGCGGTATTCACTTCCGTAAGTGCTTCCTTAAGGCTGGCTGCAGCAGAGACCACGATGGTCTGCGCCGAGAGAGGTGCGCACCAACCCAAAAAGCCCACCAAAAGCAGGAGTCTTCCCAGACGAAGGCTCCCGTGAATAGACCGATCGTTCCGAACTAGAGAGAGTCGTACCCTAATCGAACCTTGAGCATAGGAGCGGAAGTTGCCCTGAATCCGTGATTCCACGGTTCAGCATGCTTTCACTCAGAACGAATGCGGTCAATTCCTATTATTAGTTTTCTGAATACTAGCAACAAACATTTACCGACAAAGGTTTTAAGGATTCCCGGATGGATGATTATGGGAATTTTTCCAAGCGGATGGCCTTGATCTGCGTATTGATCTGGGCCTTGTGCTGCTCCCGGTAGGAGACATGCCCCTGCGGATAGAAGTCGATAGTGTTCGTGCCCGGCATGCCAAGGTAATTTATAGCTAAGCATCCGGGAATACTATCGGGAACTCGCCGTCGCCGCTCCTTCCGGAACGGTTCCGAAGCCACGATACAATTCCAGCCGTGTCGCAGTCGGAGCAACATTACTTCCCTTGGGGAATACAATCTCGATCGTATTGTCCTCACCGGGCTTGAGTGCACCATCGAGTCTCAGGCCGATCGGGTCCATCAGGTAGCTCGAAAATTGAGTCGAGCCATTGACGAAAACGGAATAGACCGAGATCGGATAGGGGCTTTTCAGCAAACCATTCGGTTCCTCGACGACCAGATAGATCTGCCCGTCCTGCCAAGCCTCTGGGATCTTCACCTTGGTACTCCAGCCGAGGCTCTTGTCAGGCTTGCCGGGGGTCGCTTTTTCAGATGATTTTTTCCACCAGTCGGTGATCTGTGTCCAGGAGTCATCGAGGACAAGCGCATCCACAGGCTTCGGGATCGCCCACAGGTACATCGTCCCCGCCGGCCCACGGCAGAGAGAGCTTCCGGTCACCTCGAAGGACAAAGCCAGGTTGCCGTCCTTGATGCGATCCGTCACGTCAAACGCCCATGCGTGATAATTACTGCGAGATAGCAGATTTTCACCCTGCGCCCATAGCTTCATCGTCGGAAGCGTGGCGATGGCTTCCTTGTAGTCCATGGATGAGGAAATCTGGTACTTACCGTCGGGGGTTTTGCCATTCGGAGTGGCCCCCCGGTCGAAGGTGGAATCACCGAGTTGAAAACCCAGGACAATGCGCTTGCCCTCCCACTCGGAAGGTATCGCGATATCCTGCCGATAGCGGACGACGCTCTCGTCCTGCCAGCCATGCTCAAACCAAGCCCCCAAGCTGCCTGATTTCCACGAACCATCATCAAATCCAGGAGCCGTCCACGCCGGATCAGGATTGCCTCCCGGAAGCACCTTCCAGCCAAAGGAAATATCCTTCGCTTGGGATTTCGGATATTTGGCCTCAAACTCTGCGGCAATCGCCTGAGCTTCGCCCGCAGGAACAGGTTCTACCGCACGCCAAAATTCCGACTGCAGCTTGAGCCAATGCATTGGTCCCTCCAGCCCGACATCGGGTCGGATGAAAGCGAATTGGCGGACTTGCCTGGGCTCCATTGTGAGTCCTTTGAGAAGCCCTCTGCCCTCCTCGGCAACAACGGATACTGAGGGTGCATCCTCCGCGGAGACCTCGATGGGATTGGCCAGTGCGCCGCTCTCGGGCATGTACCAAAGATCGACGAGGCTGGCGTCCTGCTTCTGTTGATTTTCCTTATCCGAGGACACCATGCGTGAGGCAAAGAGGACTTTGTACAGGCCGTTTTTACTCTCCCGCAAATCCGTCCAGACCTCGGAGTCTGAGGAGCCCACCAGGGGATCGACTCCCAATTGACTGAGCATGCTCTTGAGCAACTCCTGTTGCTCCGGCTTGCCGTACCATTTGCCCTCGATGTCCTTGGCATGGAAATAAACCGGGGCTCCGAAAAACACAAAGCGTCCCTCGCCGACACGACGTTCCACGATGGCGATGGAGCCGTCCTCCCAAAAAGCAACGGGCGTTGTGTTGCTCTGGTCGTTGAGTTCCACGGCGACATTTCCTGTCTCCTCCTTGCCGAGGTAATCAATGGACATGCCACCTTGATTCATTGACTGCCCTTTCAACTCGGGAAAAAGACTTTGTTCCTTGGTGAAGGTCAGAGGGAGTTTGCCGGGACTGGCTTTGGGAGTAAAACCAAACTCCTTGAGCAAGGGCCATGTGTCGGGCTTCACCTCAGAGTCCTTCCCGCTGAGGTGCATGGCGACAAAGGTGCCTCCTCCGGCGACATAGTCACGGATGGCCTGTACGGTCTCGGGAGTCATGACCTGCGTGGAGGAGTCGATGATGACGGGAATATCTTTCCCCAACCCTCGTATGAGATCCTTTGCCGTCAGGAAGGTGTACCGATACCCCCCCTGCGAAAGCGGGCCGCGTCCCAGATTCCAGTTGTACCCGGCACCTGTCTTGTAAAGGGTCCCCTGCCCGATGTCGAATAACACACCCACCTGAGGAGGGCCGAGACTTGTCTTGCCCAAGGTGGAGAGGATGGCCTTGTTCCGGTCAAACCAATCGACGACCTCGGGCTGCGTCATGACATTGCGATCCAGATCGAATCCGTAATCATGGTTATCCTGAGACTCCCAGAGGATATTGGTAAAGAGGGCCTGGACATCCTGCGCCGTCTTTACGGGGGAGCCGGGTTCACTCGTTGAGGGCAGACCTCGTAGCGCGGTGAAATATTTAAAATTCTCCGGGCGATATTGGCGCGGATTTTCTCCCGTCAGGTGGGGAAAGGCTCCGTATTTTTCGCAGAGGTCGAGAGTGTTGGTCAGCATTCCCTTGTCGGGTGCCATGATCTTGATCGGGCGATCGGAATCAACGCTCCGGATCAAGCGCAGATAGTCTTCCAGCACCGTCATCTGCTCATCGATCAAGTAGGCAAGCCAGTCGAGCCACTTGCGGTTGAGTCGCTCGTCCTTACTCGGATACCCAGATTCATCCTGATCACTGAGCCAGACCCGATAGTGGATGCTGTCCTGAAAGAGGATGGTGTATTGATTGGGCGTTTCCTTCAAATAGGGAGTGACGTCAAACTGGAGGTGCTCGATCAAGGGAGCCTGGAAATTATCCACGAAGTCCTGAATCACGGGCTTTCCGTTGATCCAGATCGAAATCGGTCGCAGAGGCCGGCGTCCCGAGAAGGGCATGATATGCAGCCAGACCTTCTTCTCCTTCAGCAAGTCAGGCTGGCCCTGATCGGAAAAGCGATACCAGTGAAAATCCAAGGAGTCGGGAGACGTGGTAATCCGCCTCTTGTCGCCCATGGTCCGGGGATTCCAGCGGAAATCATTGGCCCAGGAGGAGTCGTCGAAATCCGGCTTCCACCATCCGGCATCAAGGCCGATGGGCTTTTTCGGATCGTCCTTCCTCCAGCGCCATTTTACATCGTCGAGATCGGCGAACTTTCCTCTGCGACCGTAGAACTCTGATAATTCGGGATAAGGAACATCGCTCCAAGAGCGATAGGTATCGGGGTTTCCCGTGTAGAGGGTGGAAACTTGGGCCAGGCTGTAGCCCTTCTTTTCTTTCAGAAACAACGGATAGTTCGTTTTCCATCCCGGGGGCTGCCTCCACAGGCGCAGAGTCCTCTCGCCGTGGGGCTCCATCCATTCGAGCAAATCCGGGTCATTGACGAGGCTTTGCAAGATCTGCAGATAGGAGTTCTGTAGCACCAAGCCCCCATCGTGATTCTCGAAATGCGCTCGATAGTAGTCAAAGTCGCCAAGAGGCTCAGTGAAAAAAGGGATGCTGTCTGCCAGGAAGGACCAGCCTCCGGGCTGAAACCAAGTCGGCAAGGTATTGCCGCGGCCGATGCAACCGCTGAATTTATAGCCTGTCCCGAGGACATCCGCCAGAGCTTTGACATTGCGGATGCCAGCCATATCGACAACTCCCGGCGCATAGGATTGAGAAGGTGATCCTGAGAAGGCGTCCAAGCGGACAGTGATCCCGTTGCGCGCCATGAAGTCGATGGCTTGCTGGCTTTTCGTGTTTGATGCACACCAGATCGACAGCGACTCGATGTCGAAGTTATTCAAATACCGAGGGTACTTCCCATCCGGCATCGACCAGCGATCCGCATGGAGGGAGTCGAGAAGGGACGTAAAGTCCTCCTTGTTCCAAGCCTGGGCGATGATCACCGATGAACCGTCGATGCCGATCGCCCAGTGGCCACCGTCCAGGACATCGATGCCGACGGCATTCTGATGCGGCAAGGGCACACGCTTCGTGGCACCATACGCGAGCATATCGGCGATATACTTGGAAGCCGTGATATTGGCCCGCTGGGGGTCTTCGCAGAGGATCTCCACGACGGCCCGATCTTTGCCAGACTCTTTCCACAGATACCCGGTGGCACTCAAAGCGCCAAACCCGCGGAGTGCGCCTGATGTTGCAAAAGTCTCCGTGCGGGAAGGAGGCGTCTTTTCGTCGAGATCCAGAGCAAAGGCGTCAGGCTGTCCTACAAGGAGAAATACTCCTGAGATCGTCATGCTGCGGATCGCTGCAACGCATGCGGGATGCAGAAGAAAATTAAAGAATTTTTGTTGAGGGGATGCGGGAGTCCACGAAGAGGCATCGGCTGCCTGCGTCGCCCGGCTGGGAGGGGTTATCATGACGGTTTTACCCATTTCACGCTTGACTTAGTAAGTCAAGTAACATTGATTACTTGAAATACTATGCGCCAAGCCTCCCCGGAAATTCCCTTACGCTTGTCCAAGTTCAGCTCTGTCCAAAGGCAGATTTCTGATCAAGTCCGATCGGAGATCACACAGGGCAAGCTGACTCCGGGAACAAAACTTCCCACAGCAGTAGAGTTGTCCGTATCCTGGGGAGTCAGTACCTGCACGGTACACAATGCCCTGACGGATCTGGTGAAGGCGGGCTTGCTGAAGCGTCAGCGTGGTGCAGGCACATTCGTCGCGGAGCGGAAGAAGAGATTGACCAGTGCCGCCATCTACTTCGGTGGTGATTTTTGGGACGGAGTGGACCTCGGTTTCTATCGTCTTCTTTACACCGCACTGAAGGTTGAATTCGCGAAGCAGGGCGTGAAGACACGTCTTATCATCGACTCTCGCTCTCGCGAGGATCAAGCCTCCGTCTATCCCCCACTCCTGGATGCCATCCAAGCCGATGAGGTACAAGCTCTCGTGTATTCGCTGGGCAATCGAGTCCTCACGCCTACGCTGGGTCGGCTTCCCATTCCTCAAGCCTTTTTAACGAGTGGAATGACAATTCCGAATAACGTCTCTTTCGACATCAGACAGTTTCTGGAGGCGAGCATGGACGCGCTTAAAGCCCAGGGCTGTCGCACCATCGGCCTCATCTCAAACATGTCCCTGGCGAATGAAGACGGAAGGCATACGCCCTTCCACAGCTACTTCGTCGAAGTGGCTGGGGAACGCGGGATGAAATTCAAAAATACCTGGATTGAGTCATCGCCAAAAAATTTCTTGTCCGCCGGGAAGTTCGAGCGGTTCGGTTACGATTCCTTCCGCTCGATCTGGAGCCAACCCGAGCGCCCGGAGGGATTGATCGTTTACCCCGACGTCGTCGTCCGCGGCGTGCTGATGGCCATCGCAGAGAGTCACATCTCGGTACCCGAGGATCTGAAACTCGCCCTCCATCGCAACGAGGGAATCGATATTCTCTGCCCCTTTCCCGCTTTCTGGGCGACCTCCCGTCCGATCTTGGTCGCAAAAGCCCTCATCGAGCAGATTCAGTTCCAGTTTGATGGCGAGAAAATCGAGCCCGTACTGGTGCCGTTCCATGTGGAGTAGCCGCCACATCCTTTTCAAAAAAACCACCCCAACCTGATACCCCCACCATGAAAATACGCACTCAACTTTTCGCCATCCTCATTGCTTCGGCTGTTCCTGGACTGGCTTCTGGACAGATTCTCTGGAATACCGCGAACGGTAATCTGGGAACTTCGACGAATTGGAACCCCAATACCCCGATCACCACAACCGGGCAAACGTGGAACATCGCAAACGGTGGTACGGCCACGGTGGACAATGGAAACGACTACACTCTCACGCTCATTTCGAGTACGGGATTTTACGTGGGAAACACCGGCGGCAGCGGCACTTTGATCCTAAATGGAAATGGCAAGCTGACGGTGACCGGTGGCAACATGTCCATAGGGCAGGGATCGGGAGGAGGAGCTGGCTCCGTCATTCTTAATGGGACTTCGCACCTGACTACAGGATCTTTGTTCATCGGGCATCGGGCTACGGGAACTCTGACCGTTAACTCTGGTACGCAAGTGTCGTCATCGACCTTTAATATCTCCACGGGTTCCACGGGTGGAAATGGAACCGTCAATCTCTATGGAACTCTGAATGTCTCCGGCACCACGGATACTTCGATCCGACTGGGATCTAGCCCGCAGAATACGCAGGGTACACTGAATATCTATGCCGGATCCTCATTGACATCAGCCGGTGGCCTTACCACTTCCAACGTAAATGGCCCCTACGCCATCAATATGAATGGATCGGGATCGACGTTTTCACTCGCCAAGAACCTCATCGCAAACAACGCCTCAACAACATTCTCGTTTCTTGCCGATGAAGACGGCATCACTACCATCTCCAGCGGAATGGGCATCAGTATCGGTGGTGCAGCACTGAAGTTGAATCTCGATGCCTATACTGGATCTGATAACCTGGTTTTGTTCTCAGGGTCGAGCATCACGGGCACCTTTGCTTCCATTGATTGGCTCGGATCCACCCAAGGAACTCTGATGTATGGAGCGGATAGCATTTACATTGTCGTACCAGAGCCTTCCACCGCGATGTTTTTTGGCATAGGCCTATTCGCAATTGCCATGACCCGCTCCACTCGCCGACGCGCTCAAAGAAATCCAGTTCATGGCGATACCGCCATATGAAGCTTGCATGCGGAGTTGCCGCACCTCTTCTATCCACCGACCTTTCCACATTTACGGGTCGCGCCAGGGAGTTTTTCAGCAGGACCACGCAAGCCGCCCTGACATGGTACGACAGCGAAGGTAGCTGGCTCCTCTCCTCCAAACCACCTCAAACCCGAGACCGATACTGGCTCGGATTTGCTCTCTATTCCCAGGGAGAGGCCGCATTGGCTGATGCCGTCATTCGTGTAGGAAAGACGCATGGCGTGGCGCACGACGGCACAAAGGAGTCGTCCTTCAATATCTTTCACACCAATATTGCCTGCGCCCTGCTGCTGAAACACCGCCAGCAGATGTCGGAGGACATCGTGGCGAAGCTCGAAGACATCGTCGGCGAAGGCTTCATGTTTCTGCCGGGAAATCGGCAGCCCGACTACCAGTTCCACGGGTACAATGACAACATGCCCGCGAAGGCAACCATGGGACTCATTCTCGGGGGAGAAATGCTCGGTAACACTGAAGCAGTCGAGCATGGTCTCTGGAACCTGCGCACCCTGCGCAACATGCTTTTTCGCCGAGGTATCAACAGCGAATACAACTCACCCACCTATACCCCCCTCACCATCCACGCACTGGGTGAGATAGCCCAGCATGCCAAAAATGAGGAAGCCCGCGATCTTGCCCTGAAAATCGAGCAGCGCCTCTGGCTCGATCTTTCCGCCCGCTTTCATCCGGAAATCGGTATTATTTCAGGCCCCAACTCGCGAGCTTACAACTGCGACACCATCGCCCACATCTCAAGCGTGTCTGTGCTCCTCTGGTTCATTCTCGGTGACCGGGCGCGTCCTTCCATCCTGGAAATCTTCGATCCGAACCATGAGTTCGTCCTCCACCACAAAGGAGACACTCCTCATAATATTGCCAACCGCTGCTGGATGGCCGCTGGTGACTATCACATCCCGCCTCAAGCGATGGATATGTTTCAGTCCAAGTCATACCCCTTCCGTGCCGTCGCCATGGCAGAGGCCGGGGACGGAGGACTCGACTTTTCCGCAGGCCCTCTCCGCATCGAGAGCTATCTGCAAAAAGACTACACCGTCGGCACCTCATCCACCCACTTCCTGGGCGGAGAGCAGTCGATGACCTACTTTGCCACTTATAAGAAAAAGCCGGAAGTGAGGTCTTTCCGCGATATTGGCACCATCTTCCACAAGTTTACCTTTAACGACCAAGTCCCAGGGTTAATCCAATCAGCCACGGATAATAACGGTAACGCTTACCCCCACTCCGGCGAGCAGGACAACCTGGACTCGAAGTGTCACATGCTGACGCTCCACTCCGACAGCACGGTGATGCTGCATACTCAACCCGCGCTCAGTCTGGGAGGACTAGACGCATCCGAGCTGACCATCGTGCTCCCCACTCACGCAGAGGCGGCCAAGCCCCGCGTGATTCACCGCCTCAACGAAATGCTCATTTTTCCCTCTCACTTTTCCGGTGCAGAGGAGGTGAGGATCGGCAATCACTCTTCTTCCACCTGGTCTGGAGAAGCCAGGCACGGAGAATGGATCGGGGTACGCGTCGGCAAGCTGCTCGTTGCCATCCGCCCCATGGCCTTCACGGAGTCCCTCGGCGTACCCACGTTCACGCTGGAGAAGATCCATAACTACGAAGTCATCCGCACCACCTTCTACAACGGCCCGGAACGCACCTTCACCCGGGGCGAACTTAAGCTTATTTTCGGCGGCTATGTCATCGAGCACGCCAGCACCGATGAGTATCCGTCGCTGTCGTCCTTCCTGGATGCGCTCTCAAAGTCGCTCTTCACCGATTTTCACCTGACCACTCGGCGCATGCGCTACCGCCGGCCAGCCATCCTCGGACGCCCCCCTCTTGAGATGGAACTCTCCACCAGCGCCTCCAACCGACAGTTGCGCTACGCGACCATCAATGGTCTCTGCGTCTCCCACGATGTGCGGGTTCATATCGATGGGCTCGCGGACAACGATTTCCCCATCATCAACGAACCTTGGACTTCCATTCCATCGTACTTCCCCTGGAAGGAAATGTATGTTCCCTGGTGGGGGCTCAAGGGGACGGCTGGCGACAGGGAAGCCTGATTTCAGCTCCCCTGCCCCGCCCGGCACTTAGTTGCTCTCAACCGGTTTCAGGATCTGCTGCCTGGCGAGCAGTTCGGGACGCAGGACTTCGTAGGGCACATCCTGGACCGGAAGCTTCCCCTCAATGGCAATGGCAGCGGCAATGGCGGCCGATTGGCTCAGGACCATGAAGACCGGCTCCATGCGAATGGAACCAAAGGCGATGTGTGACGCCGACAGGCAGAATGTCACAAAGAGATTCGTGCACTCGTTGCGGCGCGGGACGATGGATCTGTATGGCAGCGGATAGGGCTTGGTGACGCCCACCTGCACATCCCCCTCATTCATGACGTGGCCGTCAATCACAACACGGCGGCAATTGTGGGAGTCCATACCGTATGCGGCCAATCCCACGGACTCTGGAGCCTCGATCCTGTGGCAGCAATGGGCTTCGGTCATGACATAGTCGGAGACCATGCGACGCGCTTCGCGGATGTAAAGAGCCTGTGACCAGTGTCCGCAATCGATGAACTCATCGGCACAGAGCCCCCAGGTGCTCATCGGCTCGTGAATGGCGGCAGGGATCTCAGGATCATTGGCCAGACACCACATGATGCCCTGCTGATAATTGACGTGTGCCTGGAAGATCTTTTCGCGATCGAGATAGGACGCCATGGGATAGGCGAAATTTTGCCCGATGTAATCCGTGGATACCGCCCCGTGATTGTTCGTATCGGTCTTGCCATTGCAAATGGGATCAAACTTCTGGAACGCCTCGTTCCATCCCGTATTCAAGTGTCTCTTAAGTAGGATATACCACTCGGGACGGTAATTCTCCGGCTTGGGAAATGGCACGCGGATGTCCTCCCGCTGCGTCAGACACATGCGGAAGTTGTAAGCCTGCACGCGGGAATCTCCCTCTCCCTGAGTGAATGAACTGGACTCAATCCCGGGAAGCAGGCCGCTCGCAGGGCTACCAGGAACAACGTAGGGATCGACCAGCCCCTCAAACTGATGCTTTTCGCGGATCTGCGCGCCGTTGAGCGTCTCGCCATACACGGAGTTATCCTCGCGGCCGACATGAAAAGACACCCCGGCGTGAGCAAGCAAATCGCCCTCGTAGCTGCAATCGATAAATATTTTGGCGTGGACGACCAGACCACTGACCGTGCGTAGCGAGCGGATCGCGCTCTGATGCATGTCCACAGACTCCACAAATTGCCGGCGCAATACGCGGACAGATGTCTCCTGCAGCCACTCTTCAAATACCGCCTCCGCCACATGCGGTTCGAAGCACCATTCGATGTCCCGGCCATACTTTGCCCCCACGCGCTGATAAAACTCCCGGGCCATACCACCAATGGCCGCCTTGTTCCCAATATCCGTCATCCCCAAGCCTCCCGTCGTCATGCCGCCGAGATGCGCACTCTGCTCCAGCAGGATCACATTCAGCCCTCGGCGGCTCGCCTCGATCGCCGCGATGACACCACCTGAGACACCCCCGTAAACGCAGACATCAACAGTGACTTCCTCTGAAGAATGGGGAGCAGGATTGAAATAATGAAGGCCGGGAGTTGTTTTCATAAAAAATCGTTATGCCCTACTATCTCTCTCCAGGCAGTCCCTGAGAATAAGATTGGCTTGTAGCATTGGCCCAATCCTTTATCCTTTTTTAGCATGATGGCAGGAGATGTTCAGCCCCCTATCGGCATACAAGAGCGCATGTCCATCAGCCGCTGGAGTGGACTGCGGACGGAACTCATCTGGATCTATAACGGCCATGTCGCCCCGGAGACGCGGAATATCACGGCGGAACATTCCACGGGATTCTGGGTCTGGTTGCTCAAGGAGGGGAGCGTCGTGGTCAAAAAACCCGGGCAGACCTGGAGTGCCAAGACGGGTCAGTGGTTGATGATGCCGAGCGGGCGGGCCGTGCAGAGTTTCTCGGCCAATGCAAAGATCTTGTCCGTGCATTTCCTCTGCCAGTGGCCCACAGGGGAGAACTACTACGACACCACCCTCGCTCGCGTGTGGGATGGAGCGAACTACCCCGCACTGGAGCGCAGCGCCCTCAAGCTACACGCGCTGGTCGCCCGTCAATTCCCCCATGTGCGGACGGATTTCTCCCAGCAGATCACCACCTACGAGACATTCATGCTCTTTCAGAAATACTTTAGCGAATGGCTGAGCCATTTCTCCCGCGCGTGGACACGTATCGATGGACCACTCACGCGCAGCAACCATACCGATGATCGGCTCCTCCGTGCCCTGCAGATATTGAACCAGACCCCCTTGTCCGATCCATTCCCCCAAGCTTCCCTACTTGCGCAAAGCGGACTGGGCCGGTCTCAACTCGACCGCCTAGCATTGCGTGATACCGGCGTGACGATCAGGGAGTATTGGGAGTGCCTGCGCGAACAAGCCGCCTGCCACAGCCTGAGCATGGGCTCCATGCCTGTGAAGGAAATCGCCTATCAACTCGGCTTCAAACAGCCCTCACACTTCACCAAATGGCTCGCTCGACGGACTGGCGACACCCCGCAAATTTTCCGCCAAAACAACGCCCACTACCAAGTCGGATCTTTCAACGACGATATCGCTTCAAAACCCGAAACCACGCGAAGATAATATTCCAGGCACAGTTCTCGTCCCCATGAAGGATGTCCATCCTCCTTGTTATTGGCCAGATCCCTTAAGCGGGGCGATTCAAAACTGAAGCTCTGCGATTTTGTTATGGTTGGTTTTTAGGTTGATTGTAATGTTCGGCGAAGGGGAAATTCCACAGCCTGAATCGAAAGCAGTAATGCCGGTCGTTATACCCTCCTCCCCAGCAGACACTGCATCCCTCTCGCCCCTTCTCCCTACCTCAATTCCTTCCCTTAGGCTTCGAAGTTATTTTACCTCCACCGTTCCCCCACTGCAAAAAATCCCCATACACAGCCCAGATGGCAAGGAAGTCCAATACTAGAAGGGCGATTTTCCAGTATTCTGAGAAGATTCAACAGGCGCAAATACCTGTCAGTATGAGAGGGGATTGCATGCTTCAATGCGCACTCATCTGACTACGATTACTCAACCATTTCCCCAACAATAAATATTGCCCCTGGAAACCAGTAGTGCGGCGCATATTTTTCCGGGTTTTTGTCGTAGTCCCCGCGCTTGCTCTCATAGAGGATTTCTCGTTTATCCAACTTTGTATCGAGGACGCGGATGGTCACTTCGTGAAGTGTATCTTCGAGATCGAAGCTAATACCAAATTTCGACAGGCGCTGGTTGGTGGAATGACCATCCATGCGCGTACGCTTCTTGGTCTCACCATCAATAGTGACTTCCACCTCGCTGCTGTCATAAGCGAGCAAATCATAGATTCCGACCCCGGTACCCTTAAATTTATATGATAGGGTGGCGCCAGGTTCCAGGCGAAAGAGTTGAGGCATCTCTTTCGCGAAGTTCGTCTCTCCGGCCTTGCGCAGGTCGGTATAGGGGCCCGAGAGATATTTGGGATCGATAGGGTATTGCCGTGCGCCCTCAAGATTATCCTCGCGCATAGGTGTCATGACAGGATGGGGACTGACGCCGGTCTTATCCTTGATTTGCTTTAATGACCGGATAAGGGCCTGAGTATAAAGTACGTGTCCCGTATCCGGGTGAGGATGGACGCCGTCTTTGGAGAAGATGATAGGGACAGAGACACTATTGGTTGTTTCTATGGGTTCATCACGGGAAAGCTTGATGGTGTCTTCGTCGGATTTCATGACAAGCTTGCCTTCCTTTTCCAACAGGGCGGCCTGATAGCCCATGTGTATACTGGGAATGTCATAGTGGTCAGCAAGGGACTCCATCACACTGGCTGCGCGATGCATCGTGCCATTTGCCAAAGTCTGTGATTCTCGGAACGTCATTGTGTAGACGAAGCAGATGTCGGTTTCGGGATTAGCCTTCCATGTTTTCCGGACAATTCCCTCCATTGCCTTGATAAGGTTCTCCGGATTCGTACCGACGTCATTGACGGCAAATTCGACAAATAACAAATCCGGCTTGTGAGCCAGGACGTCATGCTCCATTCGAAAGACACCGAGGTCGGAACCTGTGCCACCGATCGCGGCAGGAATGCCGTTGACGGTTGCCTGTGGATATTGCTCTTCAAACCACTGCTGACTTTGAACCCGCCATCCATGTTGTGCGGTGATGCTGCCTCCTAAGTAGGCGACCGTCACCGTCTTCCCCTCCGTGAGCTTTCTGAAGAAATTCTGCAGCGCACCTCTCGGTGTAAATTCCACGGCTTTGCGTAGAATAAAATCCTCGGCGCGAGATGGATGCATCTGAACCAAACAGCAAATAGCCAGAGCCAAAAAGCAGCACCTCGAAGAAAAGAGTGATTTCAACATAAATTAAAAGGACAGGTCATAATCTGGTTTTCCCGCTTCACGGCGTTGCAAGCAGACAAATGCTTCGAGCCACTTCTCCTCTCGTAAACAAAGCGAATCCCCTCCGTCAGTGAGCTGGTCCAAGAGGCAGCATTAATCCACATAGCGACATGGGCCAGCATTTGGAACTCACAGGGGATAGGTGGAGGTGCTGCGTTGGGCCTTCGGCTCGATCACAGCACGCCTTCCCCCAACCGACTTCACGCCTGCAGCTTACTCCGACGTCTCCGTAGGAAAATCCCCGCAGTAAAAACCGTTACTAAACCGAGCACACTGGGCTCGGGCACTGTAGTGAGCACGATATTATCGACGTTGAAAAACGTGTTTACAGGAGCGATCAATTTCAAGGTATTGAATGAAGTGTAGACCGCACCTGTCACCGTGTAGCTATCCAGAGCATTCCCATCGATCCAAGAATCCAACCGAACCCCAGTGGAGACTCGCGTGATTGAAAACACATAGGAGTGCCCGAGGTTGTCGTTTAACTTATTCAATTGGGTCGTGGTTGACAAGAGCGTCCCAGTGTACGCATTATTATCGATTTGCCGATAGGTTAGAGCGGTTGGACTGCTCGAAAAGCTCTGGTTAGTGCCATAGCCATCGGCATCAGCGGCGGGATTGGTGCCACTGCCAATCACATTTCCAGTGAAGGTGTTCGCGCTGGAGAGCAAGCCTATGGAGAAAAAGTCGCTCGCTGATGTGGTGTGAAAGTCCAACTTAATGGAAATGGAATCTCCAATCCCGACTAAGTTGAAGGTATTAAACTGCTTATAGGCCTGAGTATTTCGCGAGGAGGATCCCGGATTGGACATCACGTTCCCACTCAGCGGAGAAGTATTATCCGTGACGACGCTCCATGGAGTTCCTGAAGCATTGGAGTTGGTAAAGTACCACCCATTAGCATTCAGCTGCGCACTGGTGACCCCTGTAAAATTGTCGGAGAAAACGATCGTGCCAGCTTCAACGGCATGAACAGAGAGGGCGACCAAAGCGATTGGAAGCACACTTTTTTTAATCAACTTCGAGGTCAAGCCACGTCGGACGATTACAGGGGTGGTAATAGGAGTTTTCATATTTTTGGAGGGGGAATTGAGCGGCAAAGTAGTCGCCAAACGAAATAAACTTCTCTAATATCATTTCTCAGCAGCGATTGAATAAGTCAATATAAAGTTGAGAAAATCCGAAATCGAGATACAGGCCCTTCTTGTCTTGGACAACTGACGCTCGCACCGAACGAGGGATCTTAACCGAAGAAGAGGTCAGATTGAGTTCAGGCATAGCAGCGAATCTCTGTAATCGCCGCCGACGGATCTCCATTTGTCTTGCTGATAACTACTCGTAAACGATCAGTCTGGATAGCCGCGTCGAATTGGTGCACTCGCTGTCTTTGGTAGTTCCCTTCGATTTGTATCTGGGTTTTCCAAGTGTCCTGATGCCAGGTCTGGATCTCATAATCAGCCGGCGTCTGAGGATCCCGCCAGAAAGGGGGATATTTATGATGCTCCAGAAGAAGATTCCCCGGGAACGTCAATTCACAGCGTGAGAGTCGAATGGCACTATCCCACTTCAATTCGAGCCACTCGGGCTTGTCCCGCAGATCGTCCGAGCACCAATGATTTGTCCGTTGATAAGGGCGAGTAATGCCCGTAACAACCTCCTCGGCTAGCCAGGGCCGCTGAGCCGGGCTGATCCGGAAGGCGCTCGTTGTTGGATTTGGCCAATTCCGCATCTGGCCCGGAGCAAACTCGAAAGCCGCTGGAAAGCCGCTGGTCGTTTTCAATGCCGAATGCCAGATCAGGGCGCTATTCGGGAAGACATCCAAGCGCACGTAACTCTTGGCCTGGACGGCGACAGAACATTCCCACTCCACCCAACCTTGGAAATTTCCGGGCACCCGCAATGTCCCTTTCGTCAATAAGGTCAACTCGGACTCGTCGAGGCGATAATCCCAGATGTGCTCCACATCCACCAACTGAACTTGGAGGTCCTCGGGTGAATCGCTGGTATTCGTCAAATAAATCGAGAGTGAATGTAGGCGACTCTCCGAGACCGTCAGATACTGGAACCGTCGATGTTTAAGGAAATCTCGAGTCGTCTTCTCTGTGGTTGGATCAGGGTCCGCCTGAGAAAAGCTGCGCTCACTGGAAGCTTTTACCCGTGCGGTCAAAGCCAGATCGAGAGGATCCTCATTTCGTGCCGAAAGGAGGAAGCATCCCTCTCGCAATAGTTTTTGCTGGATTTCCCGGATATCGACTACCGCCGCCTGCTCAAGGCAACGCTTCTTCGTTATAGCTACAGCCGCGGCGACCCCTGCGGCCTGCCCCGTTAAGGCCGTTGTTCCCATGACGCGAACTGTCCCCAAGGCAACGTGTGTGGCACTGATATTGCGTCCAGCGAGCAGGAGGTTTCCGACATCTTTTGCCATCAACATGCGCAAAGGGATTCCATAGGGGCCGCAATGTGTGGGGGGAGCCGCCTCACCCGATTTGGTTCCCACACTTCCATCGAGCAGCAGCCCTCCGGGCTTGTGAAGGTCCACATACCATCCGCCAAATGCAACCTCGTCATCAAAGGACCTTTTCGCGACGACATCATTCTCCGTCAGCAAGTATCTCCCCATGATACGTCGGCTCTCACGCTTCCCCGGAACTTGACCGATCCAATCCAAAGCGTAATTCGCCAGCGAATCCTTCAAGGCGGGATCGTGATTTTTCATCCAGTCCCAGACGCCAAGTACGTGTCGGGTGAGTTCGTGCCGAATTGTTTCGTTATCACGAATCGTGTTCCATGGAGCACTGATCTCAAACCACCAATATCCACCTCTGGGATCCTGCAACGAGCGTTTATGACACTCGAAGTACTTGGGATCCCGATGAGACACAGCCCAGTCCGGGGCTCGGTAAGGACAAGGGCTTCCCATGTCTCTGGTGCGAAAGTGGATGGAGCTTCCCATCACCTCCTTGGAAGCCTCCTCTAAACCGTGCGGTTCTCCGAACTCCTCCTTACTTTCCGCTCCCATGCGCCATTCGCAACCAGCCAGATCCGCGACGATGCCGTCGCCGGTTGCGTCGACAAAAATCCCCCCATGCACCGCTAGTTCAATTTCTGCATGACTGACCCAGCAATGTACTGCACTGATACGATCCGAGATATTGCACGCAGGACGATGATAAAATCCTAGGCACAGATTAGGCTCGCGGTTCACGTCTTCACGCTCTTGATCAGCTGGGGCACCGGCCGGTTCCGCCATGAGCAGACCGGTAATCATCGTATTGAGATGCAAGGTCAGATTCGGTGTCGTCAGCGCCAGATCGTAGAGGACCATGTCCCAGACGCTGTTCATGCCACCGTTCTCCATGGACTCATCGTGATTGCGTGCGCGTTCCTCGATCAAAACCTCGGATATAATGCCCGTCTCACGCGCATACGCATGACATGCCGCAGCACCATGGGGTGTGACGCGAATCTCACTCGACGAGTTTCCTCCGAGCACGGGTCTATCCTGAATCAGGCAGGTTTTCACGCCTTCGCGAGCAGCAGCAACAGCGGCGCTCAAGCCCGCGAGGCCACCTCCGCAAACGACGACGTCATAGAATTCTTCTTGTCGATTCATAATGCGCACGGTGGAATCACTTCTCTCCCTGCAACTCAAACCACCCCCAACTGCGTGATTCCCGCGAGTTATTCAATCCGCCAAAACCGATTCCCATAACCGCTTTGCGGAGGTGCTCATCGGCGTCGTCGAGCAGCATATCCAAGGCGAAAGCCAAGCCCGCTTCCGGCTGCCAGGGAGCATCTACACCGGGTTTTAAACTTCCCTGGATAATGTACCCCGTCGGTGTGCGGCGACCGACAAAGTGAGCACTGACTTGGGAAGCATCTCCTGCCAGTTTGACGGTCGTACAGTCCCCCACCTTCTCGCCAAGAGATGGCCGGACCAGTATCTGCTCCGCACCAGGAGAGTAACCGAGGGCTCGCTGTTCGGGAGGCCGATTGTCGAAAAAGAGCTCCAAGCAATCGTACTGGAACAGCCTATCCACGTCGGCATCAGGAGCGGCATTGGGATGATCATCTGTCACCTCGATAAGAAGGAGTATGCCCAGTTGCCGATTCCATGCCATACGGTAAGAAAAGGAGAGGTCGTCGCTGCCCCGCCACTGAGGCGCCCACGGCACTCCATCCACCGGTTTTCCGCTGAGAACGAAGCTGACGTCATCAATGACCACCGGCTCAATGCTTTTCCAGTCGGCAGGGTCCGCCCGCATGGGGATTTCCCGCGACACCTCAGGGACCATCACGGTCGCCGTGTCAGCATTAATGATGTATTGCGTTTTTGCCACCTGCAGCCCGCTCGCGTTGCGAATGGCGAATGCCAGCTCATGCTTCCCACGTTTCAGGTCGCTGGATTTCAGCAAAAACGGAATATCGATTTCTCCTCTCGCCGGGACAGCCACTTCCACTTTGCTCTCAAGTTGAATCCCTTTGGGCAGGTCGGACTCAAGTTTGTATGTGACCGCCTGATCCGATGGATTTACGAAATGGAAGCTTCCTTTCACCTGACCATCTTCCAGTTCACTACTTGCCTTCACGGCAATCAGAGGGATTTGCTCAAATCCATCGGGAATATCCAGGACGTAGGTGGGGTATTGATTGATTTGAATACGGACTATCCCCGAGTCGTCCACCTTCCATGAGATCGGATTGCCCAGCATGTCGAGGCCTTTTAACTCTTTGCGCCCGGAAGCCCGGAAAACAAATTCCGTTTCTTCATCGGAGAAGAGCGCCACCGAACGCTTCCCATCCATAGTCTCGATCGTCGTCGCTGCGCTCAAGATCGAGTTCAGGGGCATGCGACCCATCTGCTTCATGGAAATGATTTGGCTCGCCAAAGCTGCCATGGCCACGCCCTTCTCAGTCGGCAGACCAGCATCGGCGTAATTCGGAAAATTATCGCCAGCGCCCGGCAGTTGAACCACGCGCTTGCATCCGTCACCGAGGTCCAGCAGGATCGTTTGGATCGTCCATGCAGCAATGACATCCTCTGTCCAGATGGGCATGTAGGTATTGATGAACGACAATCCATACTTGCGATTTAGCTGCACTTTATAGAAATCGATAATTTCCTGTTCGCTCATCGGACGTCCTTTCTCATTGCGCGGCGGAAGGAGGAAACCAAACTCGCCATTCCAGATCGGAGCCTCTTTATCATAGCGAGCTAAGGCATCGCGGACTCGGCCAATAGGGTTTTCGCGAGCACTACCTTGAATCGGGGCAGGACGATAGTTGTGAACCGAAACAATATCGAAATAGGGCGCACCGCCAGCAGCAAGAACCTGCTCCGTCCAGACTTCAAATCCCGGGCATCCGCTGATACCAACGATCTTCCCGTCGGGATCTTCCTGGCGAATGATCTTGTGCGCTTCCTTCAGGATGGTGACATAGTTTTTTGCCCTTTCCATCCCTGTTCCCAAGGTATCGGCGTGATGACCGGAATTGGGTTCATTGAGGACCTCCCAAAAATCGACCTTGTCCTTGTAGCGCCGAACAAGCGTGGTCAAATGTTCCCTGAAGTGAGCGAGGTTGAATACCTTGGAATCAGGATCATCATCCCAGGACTTGGGGACCCTGTCGAAGCAAAACATGACCTTGGAGCCCCGTTTGAGGGCTTCGTCCACGATTTCGTCGGAATAGGAAAAGTCGTATTTCCCTGGCGACTTCCACTCCCATCCGCGAATGAATCGGTCGATAACTCCAAAACCGAGGACCGTCCCCGAAGGCGAGCGCTCGACAATGCCATGACTCCCCACAGGGGAAGTCTCAGGCAATTGATCCACGGGCGGTAAATCCACAATGATGCCCACCGGGTATTCCTGCCGCTTGACCAGATTACCTGACGAGTCTTTCAGCAATACATTCAGGAAATAGACTCCATATTCAGGAAACGTGAAATCCGTCTGAAAACTGTCGCCCTTCTCTGAGGAGACCTTGAGGGATTTCTCGCCTGAGGTAATTTTGTGGCCTTTCAGATCTTCGATTGTCCAAGCGGCATCTAGCGTTCCAGTCCAGATATCATTCGCCGGCACCTCAATGGTCAAAGGCAGGCCCTTGGCTTTTGGAAAATACCCAAAAGTGTCTTTGGGAATATCTAAACGGATCTGGTCGAAAATCCGTTCCTTCTCGATTTCGGAATGATACCTCGCCAGTTGTTCCTCCTCAGCCCCTGGCGGTCTTCCCGATTCAAACTGTGCGGCAATATACTCCGGACTGAGCGCGCGAGAGAACACACTCAACTCGTCGATATCAAATCGCAGAAAACCCACATCCGTAACACGGACCCCACCGATGCGCAGTCCTCCATCATCCGCATAGGCCGCGCCCCGCAAGGCGGTCGAAGGTGCGGGTTGGAGATAGTCCCCGGTGCCCATGGTCTCGGCAACGCGCGTGCCATCAACATAAAGACTGGCGGTATGAGTCTCACTGTTCCAGATCGCGACGACATGATGCCATAGACCCGGAGATAGTTCCGAACTCGACGCCACGATGCTCCCGTCTTTTGTTGCAATGCTCCAAAAAAGCTTTCCCTGGCGTTGCTCCAGAGCAAACCCTCCGGAGGGATTCCCGGGAGCCCAAATATAAGGCCCGGCACCCTCACGTGGACGCACCCAAGCCTCCAAGGAGAAGGAGCCATTTTCCGTCCCGTAGAACTGGCTTCGGATCACACTATTGCGACTCTCCCCGGGACGAATCGAATATGTTCCGGGGAATCGACCTTCCTTCCATTCGGTTCCAATCACAGGTCCCCGCCATTTCTTGAGGTGACGATCATGGGGTTCGCCAAACCGTGTATTTCCAATCAGCATCATCTGGCCCGTGCCGTCGCCAGCCAACTGTCGCGTCCAATCTCCCCTTCCTTCCTCAAAGGGGTAATAGCGGACCAAATCCGGATCCTTCAGTTTTGTCCCTGTCTGAGATTTGTCTTCAGCAGCATGACAAATAGCGACAGACAAGGTGATTGCGGCAAAGAGGAAGACTGTTCGGAAAATGGGCATATTCAGTGATTGGAGGTAAAGATTGTAACGAAAAACAGTGATAAGCTTAGGCGTCCATTAGCGGATGGGATCCGGGCGTTTCGTATCGGATGGCGTTTCGCATCGCGACGGCGATCTCGGTCATGAAAGCTCCCGGCTAGCGGTAATCCACGATTTCGACATGCCCATCCATCGCGAGCATATTCATCTGCCAATTGTGAGGATAGTAGCGCGGGGGTGGGTAGCACGACACCACCCACTGATTCGGAAGATTCTCCCACTTCAAAAATTCCTCCGGAGTATCGCGATGAAATGGATTACCACTTCGCCAACCAGTGGTTGCCCGCTTGCGCCAAACTCTTCCAAAATCACCACCACTTGTAGTTGAACTCTTAAGAGTTCTCGGGTCTGGACACTGCCACACCTCGTCGCCGATGTAAGGGGCCAACTTCAAGGCAATCCGACCAACCCCACTAGTTGACTGTCCATTGATCTTTTGCGGGCCGACGTCTGCGTTGCCCACGTCCTTAGGCAAGCGCCAATTATTTTCACCAACATAGAGCATCGTCGCGATCCACACTTGTCGCATATTGGCTGCACATTTGTTCCGTTGGACTCCTGTCTGCGCTCGACTATATGCAGCGCTTGCTAGAGCAGCCAAGATGACCAAAATGACTGTAACCACCAGGATCTCAACTATGGTAAAGGCTCGATTTCGAGCCGACCATGGTCTCAGTGATAGAGAATAGGATGAATATCTGGCCCTGCGACCAGAGGGACATGTGGGGGACATGGAATGAATCGACTAAGTATTACGGATAGTTCGTTGCTCCTACACAGGAGACGAATGCCGAATCAGTCTCGGCAAACTGGAATCATGGAGGGAATCGTACTGGCCTTCCGTAAACCATTCCGGTTCGACATATTTGACGGTTGGGGGAAAATCCGGATTCTCCAATCGGGCCTGCAACATCTCGGCGGCCATAAGACCGGCTTTGGCAGGATCGATCTCATACCGGGCCACGGGGAAAGGGCAGAGAATTCCAGAGTTCTTGTTCCAATGAGTTACGATCTGTAAATCTCTTGGCACCTTGATGTTCGATTCCAGCAGGAGGGATGTAACTCCGGAAAACAAGCGGTCATCGGTAATCACCAAGCCATCAGGCTTGGTGTCGGAAGATGCTGTCCACACATCATAGAAAGCCCGCCAGGCAGAGGACTCATCATTTGGATTCACATCGCCCCGAGCCCACTCGGGATAATAAATAAGCTCGGACTCTCGCAAGGCCTCCTTAAATACGCGCAAAGTTTCTGGCTCACCACCTGAGTACGAGTTTCGATTATTCCAGGAAAGCAAGGCCAACCGGGTTCGCCCAAAATTGGAAAGATAGCGAACCGCCTGCCGGATACTGCGCTCAGGTGTTACTGAGACCCGATAGGGAGTGCATGCGTCCGTCGTGACACCGACGATCGGTGTATTCCGGCGCTCAAGAGGCTCCGCCCAATCGCCGCAGTCGAGACCGATATTGATATGAATCAATGCGCGAATCTCCTGCTTGCTGATCGCAGAGGTCAACCCGCTGCGCATAAAGGCAGGCGGTGTCGGCCATTTTTCCTCCCCAGGTATGGGAGGAATCATAAAGAGTTTGTACGGGAGATCATTATGATTAAGCGCATCCAGGATCGAAACCATCGCCATCTTGGCAAAGGGATCCTGCTGGCTGCTTAATATCGCCTGGGGAATAACAATTGCGATGTATTGATGAATCGATGGATCAGTCACGAAACTGCCAGCGCCGACCCGGCGAATCACCCGTCCCTCTTTAACAAGGTCCAGCATCGCGGCACGAACGGTTACGTTACTGACGCCAAAGCGGGCCGATATCACCTTGTCGTTGTCGAGACGATCGCCGGTTCGCTTGGTTGAAACATACTCCCGCAGCGCTTCAACCAGCTTCACGTGCGGATATTTGCTTTTCTTTTTATTCAAGGAGTAACTCAAGTTTGGGGTGATATATATTGGTGTCTGCACCGAATTCCGTAGGTCGCATTCGCACCGACCCGCTCTTGTCTTGGGTGGCATCCACCGCTCGCAGGAAAAAACCTATATACCTGGCGTCCTCATCCAGAGCTTTCTGAACGGCCTGGGTCACATCGAAATGAGGCGCACGGTTACGCATATCAATCTCAGTTTTGTCAGCAATCAGGATTTTTCCGATGGATTCGCCCCGCCCCCAATCCGTGAGGTTCACAGCCCCATCGGCAGCTCCGTCATGATAAGCGAAAACTTCCACGCTGATTGGCACGACGCCCTTCTCGTGAAAGCTAAGTACGAGATTGGCGGAGCGCAACGAGTTTAAGCTTCTGAAACTTTTCGGCGGTAAAGGAAACTCTAATATGGCGGCCTTTTCGCTCCCATAGTTCGAGCCAATATAGGCCACTTTGGATGAGTCATCCACGGTGTCAGCTTTATTGTCCCACACCTTCGATGTGTCCGCGAGACAGCCATCATTTACTGGCTGCAAAAACACCTCGACCTTGCCTACTTGGGCAGAGGCCGATGCCATACCAAACACTCCGGCAACAACTAGAGCGAACAGCGGGCCGCAAAAGATGAATTCATTCCGGATCATCACACCAAATATCTTTTAACAACGGAGAGCCTCCGATGGTTTTGATTGACGCATTCAATATCATTTACTTTACAGGATTAGATAAGTCAATTAGTTTTTTTCATTAACCTCATCGATTCCATGGCATCCAATACTCTCTCTCCGGTGGCACAACCCCACGAGTCCGGTCACTTCTCCAACTACGAAGCCCGTCGGCGCGCGGCGATCCGGCTGACAAGCGAGTGCTGCCATTCCTGGTTTGATCGGGAAGGCCAATGGATCCACCCCGTCCAGCTCACTGACGCTGGAGACTGGCTCTCCCCTCCCCAACCACTACCCCGCACCTTCAATCGGTTGATGTTTTGGTTGAGCATGGGACTTTTTGCCGGGGAAAAAGCAGATGTCGAACTCGGGAATCGGATTTGGGAAGACCTTCCTCTCTATCTGAGGACACCGGGAGACGACAGCGGCCAACCAGCTTTTGACATCTTCGTCACCAATCATTCTGTGCAAATGTTGGTGCTTCACCGGGACAAGCTTTCTCTCAATGTGCGTCAAAAAGTCGAAGAATGGGCGCAAGTAGGTCTGCGTGAGTATCGGGGGAATCGACAATGCGACCTGCAGTTCCATGGATTTAACGACAATATGCCGGCCAAAGCCACACTGGGGCTCATCCTCGGCGGGGAGTACTTTGGCGATCATGCGGCTCTGGAGCACGGCCTGTGGAACCTTCGCCAACTGCGGGATCTTCTGAGTCGGCGAGGACTGATTAGCGAGTACAATAGCCCGACTTATACCCCTTTCACGCTTGTGAATCTGAGTGAGATTGCACAGAGGACCAGACATGACGAAGCCCGAGAACTGGCCAGCGCCTGTGTCGAAAGGCTCTGGGCTGATATTTACGCCCATTTTCATACCCCGACGGGCATGGTTGCCGGCCCTTACTCGCGAGCGTATCACTTCGACTCAGTCGGTCACCTGAGTTCCTTGAGTTTTCTGCTCTGGCTCGTCCACGGCGAGCAGGTGGCAATCAACCCCCTCGAAGAATTCCGCCGCAAACCGATTCGCCTCCTTCATGCCCACGGATTTTGTCCGGAAAGCCTGGGCCGCCTCTCTTGGATTGCGTCCTGTAAACTATGCCCCCCCGAGTATCTACAGGAGTGGCACGCCCAGCGAGAGTATCCTTTCCAGGTGCGCGCTACCGCAGAGCGCGGAGGTGATGAAAATAACACCTACCCCGCAGAAGTGAACACCTGCAGCTATCAAGAAGAGGATTTCTCTTTGGGTACTGCTCAGGGAGAGGCATGGACCGAGAAGCAGTCCGAAGCGTTTTATCTCACGTGGAGAAGGTGTTGCCCCGCAACGCGACTTGAGGACATTCGCGTTGGGTACCTCAAATATCTCATCAACGAAGAAGCTCCGCACGACCCGGATGAGTCGATACCCACGCATGGCTGCGTTCAGGCGCTGCAAGATCGACGGACAGCACTTGTGCTTGTTCGGCCTTCCCTTTCTCTGGCCGGCAAACCGATCGAGAAGCTGAAGTTATCCGTGCTGCTTCCCCAGCATTTTGGCACCCACGACAATGTTGAGATTCGGGAAAATCACCTTTTCTTGGAGGATGGTCCCCTAAGGCTCGCGATTCGTCCTCTGAACAGTACGGTCTGGAGAGGAAACGGCCAACTCCAGCTTGAAAAGGAATCTGATTACCTCCTGGTCTCGATGTACAACTACGCAGGCAATCCCCGGGTTTTTACCGAGTCACAATTGAGTCGCACATTGAATGGCTTCGCCTGCGTCATCGGACTTTGCGAGGAAGAATCAAGGGAGGCATTTCAAGATAAAGTTCTCAGCAGCAATTGCGTCGATACTTGGAACTTCGGAATGCGAACGGTGCGCTATCAAACTCCGGATACCCTTCTGGAAATGGCCTATGCGCCTGCAGCCAATCATACCCGCTACGCAGCACTCAACGGCAGGCTCTACCCACGGCCCACGTGGCAGGCCGATGAACTGCCGGCACACGATCTCCCGTTTCTTGGTCAGAATTCGCGAGCAAATACGGTGAGTCTTCCCTATCGACACCTGCGCGTCTCTTGGGCCTCCAAGGCTCCCTGGATCATCGCCGGTAACGGGAGACTCAACCAAGGCGTTGCACAAAGTCCATCGTGGCCAAACGAATCAGTCGAATAATTACTCCGATACATCGCGCTCTCAATCAGCCTTCCTGAAGCACCCGTGCGGACGGGTGCTGCGCGATGACTTCGAAGCCGAAGGCTTCGCTTGCAACAGTTTTACTACTGTTTGGAATTGGTCGAAACCACGATGTTGTCCACATGGAAGCCCGAATTCCCCAACGGCCCCATGAGTCTCAGCGTATTGAACGAAGCCTGGGGCGCACCAGTCAGCGTGAAACTCTCCAACGCGACGCCATCGATCGAGGAGTCCAATTGAAGTCCAGAATCCACTCTTGTGATCGTAAATACATAGGAATGCTCAAAGTTTTCGTTCACAGCCTCCGATGCACTTTCCAAATCGGACAACACCTCTCCTGACCACGCATTATTAACGGTCTCCCGATACGAATTTGACGTCGGCCCGCTGGAAAACTCCTGCTTGGTACCATAACCTGCGGCGTCGGAAATCGGATCCTCACCACCGAACACATTTTCGGAGATTGTGTTCGCGCTTGAAAGCAAGGCAACCGAATAAAACCCGGTAGCCGTATCCGGAATCTGAAAATCCATCCGCACGGTGATGGAATCTCCTATCGCGGTCAGCGGGACGGCGGGAAACTGTTTATAAGCGCCTGTGTTTGACGACGGCCCAGGATTGGACATTACCGTGCCGCTGAGCAGCGATGTATTTTTCGTTGTCGTCATCCATGGCTTGGCAGCGGCAAAGCGATGAGTGAAATACCATCCGTTGTCATTGAGATTTTCGCTGCCGACACTCGTGAAATCGTCCGCAAAGACAACCGTCTCAGCATGGAGAAAACTGGAACAAAGAAGACCCAGTGAAATGAGAAAGCCCGCAGCATTTTTCAACGGACGCAAACTGGAAATTCTTCGGACGCTCATGGGGGTGATTTTATCTTTTTTCAAAATAGGTGGAGGGGAGAGACCTTCAATGACTTGCGAGCAAGCCAGTCTTCACCTTTTAATGAGTAAGTCAATACAAAATGACTTCATCGCTTCACCTCCCTGGCTCACGCCAGATCGGTCGTCGTCACCTTCATTGACCACTTCAATACAGCCGCCCCCATCAATCCCTCACCTACAAATCCCCCTCAGATTACCACCATCAACTATGCAAATTAGCAGCCTGATTAACATTATCGGCTGTCCAACTTCCAAGGGAGCACTACACCATCGCTCACTCTGCCTAGCATTCGCTCTCCAGATCTTTGGCGCTGTTTTGTGGGCGGCGGGCGAGGCAACCGCAGTATCGAAACCCGACGATTTTGCGCCCACTGTCACGAACGATAGGAAACCGCCGGCGCCCGCACCAAAAGGCATGGTTTGGATTCCGGGAGGCGAATTTTCGATGGGCAGCCGTGTTCCCACCGACGGCGTATGCACCATGGCTACGATGAACGCGACCCAGGACGCCCTGCCGGTCCATCGCGTTTACGTCGACGCATTTTGGATGGACGAAACCGTTGTCACGAACGCCGAGTTTGAGAAATTCGTCAAGGCGACCGGCTACGTCACGGTAGCAGAGCGAGTGCCAACCAAGGAAGAGTTTCCCACCGCGCCTGCGGAGAATCTTGTGGCTGGATCCGTTGTTTTCTCTCCACCGCCAAGCCCTGTTCCGCTGGATGATCATTTGCAGTGGTGGTCTTATGTCAAAGGGGCAAATTGGCGTCACCCCGAGGGTCCGCAAAGCGATCTCAAGGGCCGGGAAAATTACCCTGTTGTGCAAGTCGCCTACGACGACGCGGCCGCCTATGCCAAGTGGGCCGGCAAACGGCTTCCCACTGAGGCCGAGTGGGAGTTTGCCCAGCGCGGCGGACTTTCCGGCATGGCCTTTGCCTGGGGTGATTCCTTCAAGCCACAGGGAAAATTTATGGCCAATACCTTTCAGGGCACTTTCCCTATCAAGGATACGGGCGAAGACGGCTTTGTCGGTCTGGCCCCGGTAAAATCATTTCCTCCCAAACGGCTACGGGCTTTACGATATGGCTGGCAACGTCTGGCAGTGGTGCAGCGACTGGTATCGTCCTGACACCTATGCGCGGATGAAGCTCGCCGGGGTCACCGGGGCGAGAAATCCGCAAGGTCCCACAAGCTCCTACGATCCTGCGGAGCCGGGCACAAAAAAGCGCGCCCATCGAGGCGGATCGTTCCTTTGCACTGATCAATACTGCACCCGCTACATGGCCGGAACTCGCGGCAAAGGAGAATCTGATACCGGCACAAACCATCTCGGATTTCGTTGTGTGAGCAACGGAAAGATTTCAACCGAAAATAACTGAACCAACGCCAGCGGGACTCGACTATCCCACGCCGCATGGCCCCCCCCCATGGCCGAGCTTCGGGGCCACCACCACGGCCTCGGCAGCTGGCTTGGCATATCCCCGCTGAACCGCTTCCGCGCACCCCAAGATAATAGCGCCCGTAAAAAGTCGTGCGATTTAGTGGGAACAGTGAATCGTAACTTTTCCCTTGAGACCGGTCGGCCCTCGCTCCACGACCTGAGGGAAGGTGATTTTAGCCAGAGAAACGGAGCGTCCCATGGACGCAATCACAAATCTGACACAAAAATCAAACAATTAGCCGTAAGCCGTTGATCATCAAAGAGCGGGTGAAGGGAATCGAACCCTCGTATGCAGCTTGGGAAGCTGCCGTTCTACCATTGAACTACACCCGCAAGAAGCTTATTCCCAAGATGTCACCGTCCGCCGCTGCTGCTTTGCGGTATTGGGATTATCGGTGCCAAGCGTTACGTCATTCCACACAGCTACCCGTTTACGCAGATTTGTCACTTTGGGACCGGGAGCCTTGCCCGCTGAAGCAATCGTATGGTCGTTATTATCATCAAAGGCAATTTGATAGATTGCACCCCATGGATCGACATAATCTCCATTGGAATTGGTGCCACTCCGACCTTTTTTCGCTTCTGAAAACTCCATGAACACAATCTGACGAGGATTATTGGTATTGCCTGATTGACCTGAAAGAATATTAACGAGGTCTTTGTCGACGGTCGTTTTATTAGGTAGAGGCAGTCGGCCATACTCCGTTTCATATCCTGTGACGGCAGTCGCTATCTGAACCACATCGTTCTTCGCCGTCGTACGACGAGCAGAATCAATCGCACTCCCAGCAGCAGGGAAAAGAAGGCTGGCCAAAATTCCGATGATGGCGATCACGACGAGAAGTTCGATCAAGGTGAAAGCCAAGCGGGCCTTAGAGGTGTGGGATTTTTGACGATTCATGGAGGAAGAAGGGAGATATATGAAATTGGCTCTCATATGGTGTGCGGGCAAGTTTTTTCTCAGGCGAGGCTGAGAAGAATGAGTATGATCGAGCGCCCAGTCCACGCAGAGGTTCTTATCCAGTTTGTAAAGGTAAGCCTCTTGATTGCCTCGAGGTCTTTTCCAAGTAGTAAACGCCGATGAAGAGGAACTTGAAGGAAAAATGTGGATAACCAAATACCAAGCAAAAGCAACATGGTGAGAGAAAAAACACTCTCTCGCCATGTCGCGATTGTGAGGAGGGCGATACCCGTACCCATCTCCAGCAGCATGGCGCTTCCTGCTATCCAAGCCGTACGCCGAATATTTTCCCTGACGTAAGCCGTAAAGGCATTCTCAGGCACCAAGCGCAGCAAAGGGTAATGAACGACTTGGACAAACCAGATGAGCCCGGTAAGCGCGAAAGTCGCCAAACAGTGCAGGAGAAAAATGAGGAGGGTAATCATATCCGATGAGTGCCAGCAGATGCTCTTGGCCTGCGATAGCTCTGGTGATGATTGTGGATCAAACTCTGTTCATCGCCCAACAAGGATAACCGTCGTTCGAGCCTCAATGGTCAGTGTCCTGATGTTGCCGAGCAAAACTTCCTGACCTGGCTCAACGATATCCTGCGGAGTAGGCAGAGAAGTGTCCGCTACACGGAACCAGACGAGGCCCTTCGGCAAGACGGGAAGACTGAACTCCAGGGCCTCATGATACATATTGAAGGCGCAATAGATGAAATGCGCAGGGCCTCCGACGGCGGTTCCATGTCGTCCACAGAGCATGAATGCCAGGGACCGGCTTGGTAAACTCCAGTCCGGCTTCCAGGGTTGAACCCCATGCCAAGAGATATCGGGATATCCACTACCGACCACATCGCGGCTGGTGAGAAACTCAGACTGCCTCAATGCTGGATTGGCTTTACGAAAAGCCATGATGGCTTTGGCAAAGCGGAGAAGATCAGCCTCCTTCTCAGGCAGGCTCCAGTCAAACCAGTTCCACGACTCATCGTGACAATAGGCATTGTTGTTTCCCGCTTGAGTGCGAGAGCATTCATCTCCCATGTAGAGCATGGGAACACCTTGACTGACAAAGAGGAGGAGCAGGGCATTCTTTTGCTGGCGGAGACGCAGCACATTGATTTCAGGATCAGCGGTCTCGCCTTCGTAGCCGCAATTCCAACTATTGTTGTCGTTTGCGCCATCATTGTTGTTCTCGCCATTGGCCAGATTGTGCTTGCCGTTGTAGGAGACGAGATCACGGAGGGTGAAGCCATCGTGACAGGTAATGAAGTTCACTGACGCCGAGGGCTTGCGGCCTGCGGCAGCGTAAAGATCTGGAGACCCCATGATCCGCTGCACCATTTCGCCAACCATCCCAACATCCCCCTTGAGAAATTTCCGCGCAGCATCGCGGAACTTGCCATTCCACTCCATCCATCGCCCATAGGACGGGAAGGAGCCGACTTGATAAAGGCCGCCAGCGTCCCAAGCCTCTGCGATAAGATCGCAATCCGCGAGGACAGGATCGTAGGCCAGGGCTTCGAGTAAGGGAGGATTTACCAGAGGCGCGCCCCGGGAATCACGACCAAGCACCGATGCCAGATCGAAACGAAAGCCATCGATATGGAATTCCGCAGCCCAGTACCGGAGGCTGCCAATGACAAACCCCCGAACGACGGGATGCTGACAATTCAGCGTATTCCCACATCCTGTGTAGTTCGCATAATGTCCCTGATCATCCAGGATGTAATACGTCTTGTTGTCGATACCTCGAAAGGAAAGCGTCGGCCCTCCTTCCCCACCCTCGGCAGTGTGATTAAATACGACGTCGAGAATGACCTCGATGCCAGCTTCGTGAAAGTCACAGATGAGTTCTTTGAGTTCCGCGACCTGCGTGCCATGCATACCCGTGGCGGCAAAGCCTGCCTTCGGCGCAAAGAAGCCCAAAGTGCTGTAGCCCCAATAATTGCACAGAGCTTCGCCAGTGAGAGGATTGGTACGCGTATTCTCGCGTTCATCGAATTCAAAGATGGGCATCAGCTCGACGCAATTAATACCGAGTTCCTTCAGGTAGGGAATTTTTTCGCGGCAGCCCTGAAAGGTGCCCGGATTACGTACTTGGGAATGAGGATCCGCAGTGAATCCACGCAGATGCATCTCGTAGATAACAAGCTCGCTCTCTGGACGTTTCAACGGGCGATCGTGACCCCAGTCAAATTGCTCAAAGGGTATGCGTGCACGGAAAGACGTGCGAGCGGGTCCGACCTCATTCCACTTCTCTGCTCCCGAAATCTCACGCGCGTAGGGATCAAGCAGTGGGATCGACGGGTCAAAATGCTGCCCCTCGCGCGGGTCGTGAGAGCCGTCGAAGGAATAACAATATTCGATCTCCTCGTGATTGAGATCGAGCACCATCATCGCCCACACATTTCCGAGCCGATACTCCGGTGGAAAAGGAATCGAGGCAAAAGGAGTCTTTTCTCCCCTGTCGTAGAGAATGAGAGTACAGGCGGTGGCATGTTCGGAAAACACCGAAAAATTAACACCCCCTGGAACGTGACTTGCGCCGAAAGGCAGAGGATGTCCGTAGCGCAGCCGAAAATCCCCATGAGTATGCGTGTGTGCGACCGTCTCAGCCATGCGCTGGCTAAAGTAGCTGCCATGTCCCCCCAATAGCAACATTCCTTCTTGCAAGAGTGCAGGATTGTGGGATGAAGATCCCTCTCCCATGTCCGGATGTTACGCCGTTTTTCATAAACAGTTGGGCGATCTTGTCCTTCTCCAACCCGCACTCGGGAAGCTTGCCGAGCGCCATGGTGGCGATGTCCAACTCTTGACGCGAAATGGCCATGAGCCACTGGTCGAGATCATGCCGCGCGTCAAGATGCAGCGCGGCCTCGCGCTCACGCCCCGACACGCGCTTTATTGCTATGACCCGCTGAACAAGTCCGCCTTTCGCTCCCTCGCCATCCCTGTATTGAAGAGAACTTGCATCCTGCCCGAGCGGCGGGAATTGGCCTGGTATCATCGATTTCTCTTTGGAGAGATCATTGTTCCCGAACTTGGGGACCGTTACGTCGCAGAGTATTTCTGGTCGTTAACTCCTCCTGCTTCTTCAGAAGCTTTTCCCCGGCCTCGTCTGAATCAACCTCCGGATACCTGGATGCCAGCGTGGCACGATGGCTCTCCGTATATCTTGGTCAATCCGACTGCTGGCTGGAAGAGGAAGAGCTGGCAGGCTGACCAGTGGGCGACGTGTTTGGATGCTCTAGCTGATGTATGCACTGAGCGCTTTATCCTGACTTCGGGACAGGACGCGTGGCAGATGGCGCATTGCGCGAAAATTATTCGGAAGAGCAAGAGGAAGGAGCGGCTAATGATGGCGCCGGGTACGAGCTTGAGGGAGTTTCTCTGGCTGTGTGCGAATGCTGGGGCGGTGCTTACGGTGGATGGTGCGGCGGCGCATCTGGCGGCGGCGTTTTCGGTACCGTCGCTGGCCATTTTTGGACCGACGTCGCTGCTTAATTGGCACTTGGTCGGTCCGCAAACGAAAGCTGTACAAGCTCCTGTGGCGGAGGATGATATCCGACATTTAAAGAATCTTAAAGCGGAGCCGGTGCTGGAGGCGTGCCGCGCCCTTTTTGCGTCCCGGGAGTAGGCTCTATTCTGCGACTGGAGCTTTCCAGAGAGAGGGATCCTCGGGCAGGGAGGCTAGAATAGCTGACGGCACAACCGCCTCGCCGGGTAATCCCGCCACCCGCGCCAAAACGCGTTCACCCTGACGATAAAATGAGATCCCGGCTATTGATTGGCGACCCACTGAAGACTCCGGCGTATTCTCAGAAAGCACGGAGAAGAATTCCAGGGAGAGAAAAGGGGCGGCATCGCCTGGCACAACGCCATTCTCATACGTCTCGACTTTCGTGCGTGTCAGCGCATCAAAGAGGTGCTGTAGAGCGGCATTGCTGGCGGCAACCGAATGCCCCCCCTCATTCAGCACCCACCCTGAGTCTTTTCGTTGCAGTTGAAACTCGCCGGAGGAGGTCTTCACCTGCACCAGATCGACAATATCAGGATTCAACGCCAGCAGGCGGCGATCCCGGAACATTGTGGGATGCACATCCAGCAAGGCGAGGGTGTCCTTTGGCAAATGATAAATGGAATCCCTCGCCGTGAACTGCGCCTGCACTACGGAAGGATTCTCTGGAGATGTCGCGCCAAAGCGCAATACCAGCGGACGAGTACCTCCCTCGGCATATAGCACGATTTCACGCTGGCCTTCGTGAATACCATAGACTCCGAGATCGCCCGCATCATCTGCGACGAAGCCCTGGATGGGTATGCCGAGGAGTCGATCAAGAAAGGCTTTCACGGCGACTTCGTCTGCCAAGGCATTCAGGGGTTTGCTGATCCGCCATCCGCCGGGTTCGCGTACGAGTTCCATTTCCCCCGCCTCTGTTCGAAACAAAAGACGATCGATCTGATCCGCAGTCAGGTCAGTCAGGCGGCGATCACGAAAATCAGAGGATTGCCGAAAAGCCATGCGGGCGAGATCATCCGGAACGATATAGACATCATTGGACTTATCCCTCCGAGCGTACACAAACCCCTCTGCCGCCGCTTCCTTGCCGAAGATGAGAGCCAACCCATCATCGAACTGGATGCGCCGTTTTGAGGAACGCACGCCATATGTCCGGAGATCATCGCGATCATCGAACTCTCCCGCCTTGATGCGATCCACAAATTGCAAATCTGAAGCGAGTGCGAGAATGGTGTTCACCAGCCGATTATCAGCACGGTCCTTCATCTGCGGTCCGATCTGCCAGGATGTGCCTTTGCGCTTGAGTTCGATGGTCTCGCCCGTAGTTACAATGGTGATTTTTTTCACCTGCGCCGGATCCAAATCCATTATCCGGTCACCCACTGTTCCGCCCGAGGTCAGTGGGATATAGATAGCCAGGAAAATGACTGCCGCCACGGCCATAACGAGCAGGAAGATGGTAAGCGCACGATTCATGGCTGTACGAGGGGAGTCATGGCAGGAGAAACAGTCAAGATCTCCGTCTCAACCAAGCCACCAGCCCGATGAGGATTGCTACCGCTGGCATGATGATCATGGTTAAGAGGAAGAGCGAAGACAACTGCTGCTCTGTAAGATCCAGCGAGAAATAACGCATGGACTTCGGCACCTCGCCGGCCAGATCTCCACGATCCAGTAACCACACTACACCGCTCATCAGAAAATCGAGGCCTGCCGGGGCCAAAGCTGCATCCAAAGCAAACTGACTACTGCCTACGACAATGGCTTTAGCGGACTCGATTTCCACGCGATCATCCGTCACTCCCCCCCTAGATGCGGAAGCAGCGATATAAAGCGGCTGCCCCGTATCGCGGCCCTCATCATAGCGCACCCCCTTGTTCTCATCGGTGACATAATCCACTTCCCCCCAAAACTCCTCGGCGGGCTGAATGAGGGGGCGCAAAGCGATGCTACTCACCTGAGCCGCTACCTCGTCCAGTTCCAGAGACTGGGTAGCCCCTGGCAGGAAGATCTGGCTTCCCACAAGTCGGCGCGTCACAGGATTCTTTGGCAGGAACTCGCCCGTGACCTCGCGCAAGATTCCCATCGCGACGGTAAGCCGCACCAGGCGCAAAACGCGATCATTGCGAGGCCGAATCCCAAGCTCTCCCAGAAAAGCGCTCAGCCGAGGCGTCGAGGCATTTGGATCGAGCAGGAAGAAGAGACGACCATTATTTTGCCAATAGCGACGCAAGACATCGATCTCACGCTCCTGCAGATCCACCTGAGGAGCGGCTATGACAAGAGCACCGCAATCGGAAGGCACAGCATCAATCGAGGCCAGTGAGAGACCCGCCACAGCCGCATTCTGCCGCTCGATATAATCCTTCCACAGAGAGAGAGGCGAGCCTTGGACACTCACGGACGGCTCGCCGTGCCCTTCGAGAAACATCACCTTCTGCCCATCTGGGGTCAGCAGGGCGATGAGCGCATTTGAAAACGCTTCCTCCCCGCGGAAAGCCAGCAGGCGAGGATCGCCTCCTGTCTCCAGAGGCGACATATCAAAATCCGCCATATCCATGATAGGCAGGACTCGCGTACGACCATCGCAATCCAGAATCAGGAGATTCTCATTGGCGCCAAATTTATACTTTGCCTGGATTTCGCGAGCCCTTGTGAGGTCGCGCGCCGGATCGACATTCTCCACAAAGATCATATCGCGACCGGAAAAAACGAACTCCTTTAGGAGATTCTGCACATCCGTATAGAGTTTCGTGGCCGGGGACATGCCCGTACGGGAAAAATACACCGTGACATGGACAGGACGTTTCAGCTCACGAAGAACGAGCTTCGTCTGGCCCGAGAGGGAAAACTTCTGTGACCGGGAAAGATCCCAACGTCCGGCATGAGTGAAGCCAAAATAGTTCACTGCCAGTAGCAGAACGATGGCCGCAACGATCTGGACCACGACATTGAAACGCGTCCATGCGCGATTCCGGGAAGCTGCATCCGCACTCATGCCCGCCACCTCCGATGCTGAAAGGCGTGATACGTCAGGAAGAGCACAAACAGAGTCATGCTCACGTAAAAAACGATCGGCCTGGTATCAAAAATGCCCCGGGAAAAATCCGCCATGTGCTCAATAGTCGAGAAGTAGTAAGTCACCTGCCGAAGCACCGGACTGGCGCTGAGGAAAATAAACGAGAGCAGGCTGAGGAAAAACATCAGACTGACAAAGGCGAAGGACGCAAAAGCGGCCACCACCTGATTCTTGGTCAAAGCGGAAGCCAGACAGCCCAGCGAGAGATAGAACGCTCCGGCCAATACCAGCATCAGATATGCTCCCCAGAAGGAACCTGCCGACTCAAAGGCGGGTTTTCCCGAAATCCACTGAAAGCCGACGAAGTACAGCATCGTTGGAATCCAAAGAACGATATAGAAGACAAAAGCTCCTGCGAATTTCGCCAGCACCACTTCACCATCTCGGACAGGAGCTGTCATCAGGGTCTCGATAGTGCCGAGTTTATATTCCTCGCTAAAGGTCCTCATGGTCAGCAGCGGGAAGGCCAGCAGGAAGGGGAACCAGAAAAGCACGGAATTGAAGAAGACCTCCAGCAATGTGGTCATCGTGGCCTCGCGGTTCAGCGCGGTCACACCGGACTGGAAATTCACACTCGTGAGGAGCAGAAAGAAGAACATCACCACGTAGGCGAGAGGTTGATAGAAGACATGAGCCACTTCGCGGCCAAAAAGCGTGAAAAATCTCTTCACAGATCCTCCTGATGGGTGACTTCAGCAAAAACTTCCTCCAGCGTCACCTTCCGCCGGGAGAGTTCTCGGACTGGCCACTTCTGCTTCACAGCCGTTTCGTGGAGCAACTCCCGGACATCCTCTCCAGCGGCCAGAGCGAAGCGGATCCAGCCACCATTCTCGGATTTCAGGGTGACAGCGGAAACTCCCGGTAAAGCACGAAGGATATCGGAGACTTCAGCTGAGCTTGCCGCTTTGATTTCAAAAAAAGTATCCCCTTGAGAGCGCAGGCGATCCCGCAGGTTTTGCGGTGTATCGAGAGCCTCGATGCGGCCCTGATTGATGATGAGAACACGGGAACACGTCATCTCCACCTCGGGCAGAATGTGGGTAGAGAGCAGGATAGTGTGATGACGGCTGAGATTCTTAATCAGCTCACGCATCTGTCGGATCTGATTCGGATCAAGACCGATCGTGGGCTCGTCCAGGATCAAAAGATCGGGTTCGTGAACCATGGCATCGGCGATACCGACCCGCTGGCGATATCCCTTTGAGAGAGTGCCGATCATGCGGCGGTCCATATCCGTCAGGGAACACAGCTCGCACACATCGCCGACCCGTTCCCGAACGCGTCGCCCGGGGACACCCTTCAACCGCGCCCGATAGCTGAGGTACTCCCCCACCCGCATATCTTGAGGCAGAGGGACATTCTCGGGAAGATAACCGATATGCTCACGGACCCGGATCGACTCGGTAAAAACGTCAAATCCCGCGATTTCCGCCTTCCCTGAAGTGGGTGGCAGGAAGCATGAGAGCATGCGCATCGTGGTGCTCTTGCCTGCGCCATTGGGCCCGAGGAAGCCCGCGATGTCCCCTTTCTGCACTTGAAAGGTGACAGAATCGACTGCTGTCACAGATCCGTAGCGCTTGGTGAGGTTTTCAACTTTAATCATCGGGCGAATTGCCTTGAATACTCCGGCTCGGGGCTTGGCGCAAGCCCTCGCATCAAGATGCTAGGGGTTCGTTTTCAGACCTGGCCGGGAGGCAATGAAATATAGTCCCAATCCCAGAAGGAGAGTCAAGGCCCCCGCACCCGCTTCCCAAGGCTTCTCAATCAAAGAGTACAACATCGTAAACCCGGTCAGAAGGAGGAAAACGATCGGGGTCACCGGGTATCCCCAACAGCGGAAAGGCCGAGGCAGATGCGGCTCGCGGATACGGAGAACGATCACCCCCGCCACAGTAAGAAAGGCGCATGTCGCAAGAGCAAACTGCGCATAGATCAGGACCACCTCGTAGGTCGATGAGAGGAGGAATATCAATACCAAGCCTGTCTGGAGGAAGAGAGACCGCCGAGGAACACCTCCGGCAGTGGTATGAGACAGCCAGCGCAGAGCCCGGAAATCTTTTCCCACAGTCTGGGCCACCCGCGGTCCGGCCCACGTCATGGCGCTCAGAGTGGAAATCAAGCCTGCACCAATGATTCCCGCCATGACACGACCGCCCACGTCTCCAAAGATGTTCCGCGCCGCAATCTCCGCCACCGCGATCTTACCCACGTACGTCTCCATCGGAGCAGCCCGAAGAAAGACCATATTCATTCCCACATAGAGAAGAGCCACGAAGGAGGTCGAGATCAGGAGAGCTGCCGGAAGCGTCCTTTGCGGCGAGCGCACTTCACTAATGATATACGCCGCCGCATTCCAGCCCGTGTAGGAATAGAGGACAAACATCAGGGCCACGGCAAAGGAATGACTGAAAAACAGCGGTACATCCTGAGAGGTGGGCGTAAAAATGGCGCCAGCCTTGTTCCCGGCAAGGAAACCCACGCTAATGAAGAGAATGATCATTCCCACCTTGAGGCAGGTCACGATCACCTGAAGCGTGCCACTGGCCTTGACTGTGAGAGAATGCAGGACCGTGAGAGCGAGTACTACCGTTACCGATGCAAGGATGGGGTTCAAGCCCGGAAAAGCTGCCGCCATGTACCGGCCCGAAGCGATGGACGCGAGAGCGATGGGAGCCGAAAAGCCAATCGCCACCGAAACGAAGCCCGCCATGAAACCGATCGCCGGATGAAAACAGCGCCCCAGAAAGTTATATTCCCCACCGGATCGAGGTAGAGCAGCGGCAAGCTCTGCGTAACAAAGCGCCCCACAAAACGCGATGACACCGCCCAGCGCCCAGAGGAGCATGATCAGGAAAGCCGATGGGAGAGCCGCCACCTGAAACCCGAGGCTCGTGAATACTCCGGTGCCAATCATATTCGCAGCCACCAAGGCTGCACAGCTGATGAGCCCCACCTTCTGAAAATCAGTCCGCGAGATGCTTGCCGGAGAGACATCCCCCGCGCCTTGCTTCTCCCCGGGTGAATGTGATTTTTCCGCCATAAAGCTGCTACCCGGTGACAAAAGCAGCATCAGGGAAAACTCCAAGGCCAAAAAAGGCTGTTCAGAGCAAGAATACAGACTAAAGAACTAGAGCCATGTCCGAGATTCCTCTTACCGGCCACAATTGCCCCGGCGACCCATGCACGATCGTGATTTTTGGCGCTTCGGGAGACCTGACCAAACGCAAACTCCTTCCGGCGCTTTACAATCTGAAAGTGCTAAAGCTGCTACCCCAAAACTTCGCAGTCATCGGGGTTGCCGTATCCGAAGGCAATGATGAGATGTATCGGGCAAAGACCACCGAAGACATCAATCAGTTTGCCACCCGGCCTGTTGATAAAGCGGAGTGGGATGATTTCAACAAGCGCACCTACTATGTGGAAGGTGACTTTAATAGCATCGACACCTTCAAGCACCTCTCAAGCAAGATCGATGATGTGCGGAAAACCCACAACCTGCCGGGCAACGTCCTTTTCTATCTGGCCGTGTCCCCGACCTTCTTCGCCAAGGTCGTCGAGCAACTCCATGCCGTGGATCTCACGACGGAGACTTCCGATGCGTGGCGCCGAGTCATCATCGAGAAGCCCTTCGGCCGAGACCTGGCCAGTTCCCGTGCTCTGAATGCCGACCTGACCAAGTACATCAAGGAGGATCAGATCTATCGTATCGACCACTACCTGGGCAAAGAGACCGTGCAAAACATCATGGTCTTCCGCTTCGGTAACTCCGTCTTCGAGCCAATCTGGAATCGCCGTTATATTGAGTACGTACAGATCACGGTAGCCGAGGAACTCGGTGTGGAACTCCGTGGCGGCTATTATGATCACTCGGGAGTCATGCGCGACATGGTGCAAAACCATATCCTCTCCGTGCTCTCCCTGATCGCGATGGAACCGCCAAGCTCCATCTCCGGCGACTCTGTTCGCAACGAAAAGGTAAAAGTCCTTGAGGCCATCCGTCCGATGGAGCCTGAGGAAGTGATCTCCAATACCGTTCGCGGCCAATACAGCGCCGGCATCGTCGATGGAAAAGAAGTTCCCGGCTACCGCACCGAGCCAGACGTCGATCCGCACTCCAATACCGAGACCTTCGTCGCCATGAAGCTTGAGATCGACAACTGGCGGTGGGCGGAAGTTCCCTTCTACATTCGTTCCGGCAAGCGTCTGGCCGCCCACACCACTCAGGTGGTCATCGGCTTCCGCCGCGCTCCCCTCCTGCTCTTCGGTAACGATATTCAGAATAAAACCATG
>Ga0351844_1019_pt1 | contig 73867 bp, 64 predicted proteins | sample TotcelHFGM3001L5_FD_206880 | JGI IMG/M metagenome (GOLD analysis project Ga0351844, IMG submission 206880) | Enriched cells from coal bed in the Powder River Basin, Montana, United States - Total cells FGM rep1 HSBNCT.FGM.300.1.L5 ... | reverse complement strand
CAGGAAGGCTCAGCCGATGGGCTGCTGCGCAACTGGCCGGCTTGGATCGCAACGGCATGGAAGATGCGTTATTGGAACGGAACATCCCGATCTACCGTCCGACCGCCGAGGATCTGGCACAGGATCTGGCAAACCTGGACCGTCTGGGGGTTTGAGTCTTGGCCGTAGTCGTGAGTGACGCATCACCGATCCGAGCGTTGAGCCATCTGGGCCGTCTGGAGATCCTGGCTGCCCTGTTCCAGGAAGTCGTTGTCCCCGCGGCGGTGGTTGCCGAGTTGGAACAGCCGCGGCCGAGATTCGCAGCCTCGACGCAGGAGGGGGGAATAAAGGGTCAGGAGTGGCGTGTTCAGTTTACGTCAAAAAGGTCGCGAAATGGCATGTTGACACCAACCGGTTTTTGTTCTCATACGACCCCCACGAGCTTGCCTCGTGGGTGAAGAAGATTGTGAACTTGACCGGCTGCGCCGGGGACTTCACACTTGGTCGCCAACACTTAACCGTACACTTCATCGCCACACTTACTCGGATACACTTAACCGAACCGCTTTCATCGGTTGACGCCTTAACGAGTAAGCAAGTCGAGTAAGGGTACCCATGTTCCCCGCAGAAAAGGTGTGTCCCTATGTTCCCTGGAACCGAAAACCCCCGCGCGACGGCGTGCGACGAAAAAAATGCTTGCCGTCGCGTCCCTTGCGCGGTAGGATAACCGCCGTCGCGACGGGCGGCGGTTGCGTCCGGCGGTGTGGCAGGTCCACCTGTCGCCGCCGATTGATCCGGAGCGTTACGTGCCGGCCACGCGCGAGGTTCGTTGTGCCGACACCTACGTATAGGGAGTGACGAACGTGTTGAAACTGATTCATGTCGAGCCGCTGGCTGGGTACCGGCTGCGACTACGGTACGCCGATGGCGTTGCGGGTGTCGTGGATCTCTCGCACTTGGTCGGCAAAGGCGTGTTTCGACTGTGGGACGATACAAAGGCGTTTGAACGGGTGTCCATAGGCACGGCGGGCGAGCTTTGCTGGAGCGAAGACGTCGATTTGTGTGCTGATGCGTTGTACTTGGAGATCACGGGAAAGCAGCCCGACGAAGTATTTGGCAATCTCAGGAAGGTGCCCGTCCATGCCTGAGATCAGCCGCTTCTACGGCATCGTGATCAAGATGTTCCATAATGACCACCAACCGCCGCACTTTCACGCGGAACATGGTGGTGATCAGATGATCGTCGCCATCGAGACGCTCGGCGTGATCGCTGGCAAGCTCCGGCCTCGTGCCACGGGACTGGGCGTCGCAGCACCAAGACGAACTCCGACACGTCTGGGAGCAGGCACGAAACCACGATCCCTTGGATGACGTCGATCCGCTGCCTTGACCCGCGACATCGAAACGGCACGTAAACAATTGCGTGAACCGGAGTGGCGAATTCGGGCGAATCATAATGGAAATCGTAACGTCGCCACCCGGTTACGTTACAAAAGGCTTCTTGCCCGTCTCGGTGGCGGCCTACCTGGAGTTGCTGGACTGGACCGCACGCCAGACGATGCCCGGCAAGCGAGGCTTGACGCCATCGGATGCACCGCCCATCCTGGAGCGGCTGAAGGTTTCGGCAACGACTTGGTGCGAGTCTCGTGGAACGACGCGGTCTGGTTCTGCCAACGCTTGTCGCAGGAAACGGGTCTGCGTTTTGTGCTGCCGACGGAATCGCAGTGGGAATCCCGCGGCGGTCGCCGTCAGTCACGACGACGATCTGACAAAGTGGGACTTGGTGGTCCTCCCTCGGCCGCCCTCGCCGCCGATGGTGGGCTTTGCGCCGGTTCCAGCACGGGAGAGTTCATGAACCTGAGCCGTGCGGAGTGGGAGCAAATGCTGGGGATCGTCCAGTATCTGAAGGGCGCCGATTCCGATCCTTACACCATTGCCCGACTGCGGATGCGGTTGGGTGAGGACGCGCACCTGTTCTACCGCCACGACAACAACTCGCTGGGCGCCTTCCCTTTCGGGGCCACCGGCTGGGTCTCCGGTACGGCCAGCTTCTGTCTCACCTAAACTCCCATCCGAGATGAAGTGAAAGATGAAGACCTCGGCCCTGTGCAGACCGGGCGTGATCGCGGAAGCGTCTTGTTGCTGGCTCGGGCTTAACGCGGCCCTTGGCCTGCGGCGCCGATCATATGCATACTCTCGACGACTTGGTCGACCAGCCCGTACTCCTTGGCTTCGTCGGCGGACATAAAGCGGTCCCGATCGGTGTCCTTTTCGATCTTCTCCAGCGAATGGCCGGTGTGTTTGAAAAGGATCTCGTTCATCCGCTGCTTGATCCGCTGAAACTCGCGCGCGTGGATCAAGATTTCTTCGGCCGAGCCTTGGGCGCCGGCCAGCGGCTGATGAATCATGATGCGGGCATTGGGCAGCGAGTAGCGTTTGCCTTTGCTGCCGGCGGTGAGCAGCACGGCGCCCATCGAAGCAGCTTGACCGATGCAATAGGTCGCGACGTCACAGGGGACCCACTGCATGGTGTCGTAGATCGCCAAGCCGGCCGTGACACTGCCCCCGGGCGAATTCACGTACAGATGGATATCCGCCTTGGGATCCTCCTGCGCCAGGAACAGCATCTGGGCCACGATGACGTTTGCCATTTCGTCGGTGACCTGCGAACCGAGAAAAATGATCCGGTCTTTCAGCAGCCGGCTGTAGATATCGTAGACGCGTTCTTCGCGCCCACTCTTTTCGACAACGTAGGGGATCAAGGGCATGGTACACTCACTCCGTATCGTAAATCGTCAGTTGGTGGTCCAGAAGGTGATCCTGCGGCTGCACGGGTCCCCAGGCTTGGGTCCCCAGGCTTGGGGCAGCTCAGACGTCCAGTTTGTCCTGGCTGCCGTCCGCCGGTGGTTTGGTCAGGATCTCGTCGACCAAACCGTACTCTTTGGATTCATCAGCACTGAGAAAAAAGTCCCGATCCGTGTCTTTGACGATCCGCTCCATTACCTGACCAGTGTGCTTCGCCAGGATCTCGTTCAGCATCTCCCGGTTGCGGAGAATCTCCCGAGCCTGGATCTCGATGTCACTGACCTGGCCGCTGACGCCGCCGTACGGCTGGTGCAGCATGACGCGCGCGTGCGGCAAGGCGAAGCGTTTTCCCTTCGAGCCGCCCGCCAACAAGACGGCTGCCCCACTCGCGGCTTGCCCCACGCAGTAGGTGGCCACCGGACAGCTGAGGATCTGCATGGTATCGTAGATCGCCAGGGTGGCCACGACCTCGCCGCCGGGGGAATTCAAGTAGAAGTGAATGTCCTTGTGGCGGTTTTCACTCTGCAGGTACAGCAGCTTCATCACCACTTCATTGGCATTGCCGGTGTGGATGTCGCCCTGGAGGAAAACGATGCGGTTCTCCAGCAGCAGGTCCCCCAGCGTCAATTGCCGCTGGCGTTGATAGGATTGGTAGCCGTAAGAATTATGCATAGGCATTGCGTCGACTCCGGTCATGCTGCAACCTTTTCCCTTTTTACGAGTGCCAGCGGCCCGGCGCCGCTCCGAGCGCAGCCCGCGATATTACCGACTGTGGGCGAAATGTTTTGAAGCAGGTCAGAAACCCGCCCGACATTTGTGAGCAATCCGAGCTGGGGGCCGATCTGCGAACCACAACCGCCCCCTCATCGCACGAAATCCCAAACCTGGGAGGAGATGCGGCTGCGCGAACGCGTCCCCGCGGCAACGAAACCATCGAATCCTTGCCGGATGCCACGACTCAGGCATGACTCGTGGGGGTGCCCGGAATCGGCTTGGGCTCGTCCCCGTGCTGGGCTGCCGGAATCTCTTCTCGTTCCACCAGACCACTGACCGCATCGTCAATCGCTGCGACATCATCCACCGGCGGAACGTATGGCACTTCCTTGACCAGCGCGTGGCTGGTGATCAATTCGATGACCTTACGTTCGACGATCTGATTGCGAAGCGAATCCAATTCGCCGCTCTTCTCCAGACGGGCACGGATCCTACGAGCGGACTGGCCGCTTTGTTCGGCGATGAGTGCGATTTCGCGGTCGTAATCGTCCGGTTCCGCATCAAACTTCTGTTCGTCGGCGATCCGTTCCAGAATAAAGTGCTCTTTCAGGGCCGTCTCGGTGTAATCCAAGCTGCGTCGATGCAATACGTTTGCGTGCGCCTGAATGACGTCTTCGCTAAACCCGGCGGATCGCAACTCGAGCACGACGCGTTGCAGTTCGCGTCGGGTCTGCTTGCGGAGCAACGCGGGGGGCAGTGCCCAGGCGGCGCCGGCCGTCAACTGGGTCGTGATTTGCTGGCGCACAACCTGCTGTCGGCGATAAGCCTCCTGCCGCTCCAACTCCTCCCGCACCGCGTTTCGCAGATCGGCCTCGCCGGAGAACCCGCCGATCTCGTTGAGGAACGTCGGGGTGAGCTTGGGCAGTTGAAGCTTCTGAACCTTGACCACTTCCAAGTCCACCTGGACTTCCTGCCCCTTCAGTTGCTCGTTATCGACTTCCTCGCTGATCTTCAACGTGGTCGCGCGATGGTCGCCTTGAGCCGCCCCCCGAATCAGTTCGCCGAAAGATTCCAGCTGAGCGTCCCGGAAACTGAGCTTCTGCTTTACGGGAACGGTGCGACCTTCGATCTTCGACAACACGGTGTCGTCGCGGGAGAAGGTCAGGTTGAGCGTCACATGATCGCCGTCATCCGCTGGCCCGGGATGATCCACAAGCTTGCCGGACCGCGACAGAATGCGATGCAAGTGAGCCTCGACGTCCTGCTCGGTGATCTCGCGTTGAGGCTGCTCGATCGTCAACCCCTTCCATTCCGGCATGTCGAATTCCGGGCGGACCTCCAAGTTGAACTCGAACGTCAAATCGCCCTCGTCCGGCATCACCACGGCTTCCAGCTTCAAATCCGGCTCGCTGATCGCCGCAAATTTCTGCTCCTCGCTGATCTGGGCAAGGCTGTCCATCAACAACTTGCCCTTGACCTGCTCGCCGACATGCTCCTTGAAGCGGCTGATCACCAACCGAAGAGGCGCCTTGCCGGGGCGAAACCCGGGTACCTCTGCCTTGGGCGCCAACTCCTTGTACTCCGCCTCGAAGTAACGGTCGATGTCCGCCCGTGGAATCACGGCGGTGATGTGCCGCTCGCAGGCGCTCATCTTGTCGACGGTGACCCTCAAGTCCAGCTGCTGCTTCGGGGCGTCTTGCTCTGGGCTCTGCTCGGGGCTTTGCTCTGGCGGCTGCTCTTGATCCGCTTCCGCCGCAACAGCCTCTACATCCTGCAGTTCCTCGTGGTCGGTGGCCGGCGTGTTCATGAGTCCCTGTATTCAGTTCTCAAAACTCGAAGCGGAAAAGTAAAAAAGAGCGGGTGATGGGAATCGAACCCACGACAACAACGTTGGCAACGTTGTGCTCTGCCAACTGAGCTACACCCGCACTTTGGCACAGTCTAACAAATTTTTCTTCGGATTGCGAACTGACGCCGTCCGCCACCCGAATTACCTCGGATTATAAGGATGCTCGGCGACGTTGCAAGGGTACATCGGCAGTCGCCGGGCAAGAACTTTGCGACAAAAAACGATCAAGGCTTTATCGCACCCCGCTGGAAGGGTGTAAACTACCCAGGATTCGTCCCATTTTCCATCTCACCATCGAAATTGGCAGGGTGGCAACCTGCCCACGTTTTGCGTTCAATATCGAGGCGATACCCCCGTGGCCACTCAACCCGCGCGGCGAATTGCGATCGCACTGGCCTGACCCTGCGGCGTGACGCTGACTTTCAGGAAACTGTCGCCGGAGGACTCGTCGCCCGTCCGCGCGGCATGGATCGGACAGCGAGGATCGGGAGTTTCGTAATTGAGGATCGGAAACAGTTTGTCGTGCTGCAAGGCGAGAACGCTCGAAATCAACTCGACCAAACCGCCGGCAGCCCCTAAATTGCCCATGTAGCTCTTGGCCGCCGTCACCGGCAGCGGCTGGTTTCTCGCTCCGAACACCGCCTGTACGGCCGCGGCCTCCTGTTCGTCGCAGATGCGCGTGGCCAGTCCGTGGGCGTGGTAATGTCCAAGTTGTTCCGGTTCCATGCCCGCTTTGGCCAAAGCCTGGCAGATGACGTTCTGGATCGCTTGGCAAATATCGCCGCCTGTGGTCGGATGAGCGGCAGCCGACGAGGCAAAACCGACGATCTCGGCCAAAATGGGAACGCCGCGAGCTTGAGCGGTGCCAAGTTCCTCGACGACAATCGCGCCGGCGCCTTCGCCTAAGACCATGCCGCGGCGGTGCAGATCAAAGGGGCGGCACATCTTTTCCGGGTCGCCATCCCCCTTGGCACACTCCTCCTGCAGCGCCACGTGGACGGTTCGCAAGGGGTGCAATCGCGTGCCGGTCGCTCCCGCAATCATGATCTCCGCATGACCGCGAACGATCGTGCAATAAGCCTCTGCCACCGCCAACAGCGCCGACGCTTCGCGAAGCGTGATCGAATTGTTGGGACCGCGCAAGTCGTTGTAAATCGCCACGTGACTGGCGGGCATGTTCGGCAGGTATTTCAGCAGCCACAGCGGGGTTACCTTCGGCATGCCGTCCGTTGCCCAACGCGCGAAATCGAACTGTTCGTCGGGCGTCAGGCAACTGCGAACCCCTTCCGTGAATTCCTCGGGAGCCGTCATGATATAGTCGGAACCGTAGACCACGCCGGTGCGGTCCACGTCGTAGTCGCCGAGTTTCAATTGGGCGTCCTGCAACGCCAATTGAGCCGCCGCCACCCCCATCTGGATCTCGCGGCACATCACCTTCAGGCCTTTGCGGATCGTGCGGACCTGTTCCTTGCCCAGGGTCCCGAAATCAGCGATCTCGCCCGTAAAACCGCGGACCTCCCCCGCACACCGAATCGCGAGATCCTCGCTAGGCAGACAGCGAAGCGGCCCGATGCCGCTACGCCCCGCGGCAAGCGCATCCCAGACAGCCTCTTTTCTGGTGCCCAGGGGGCTGATCAAACCGATTCCGGTGATGACGACGCGGCGAGTTGCTGTGGATGGCATGGCGTTTCCTGCGCCGGAGGACATGATGGGGATTGGACCGGCTGAAGCCGGCACTTCAAGCTGGCATTTCCTGGCCCGAGCGGGGCACAGTCCTTGATGAACGTCGTCCAAAACTAGTCGTCGGCAAGCTTTCCGCTGATCAGCCGAAGAAATTCTGCGTTGCTGGGAAAACGACTCAATTGACGAGTCAATTGCTCCATCGCTTCCACGGGATTCATGCTGGTCAACGTCCGCCGCAACATCGTCACGGAGTGCAGCGTCTTGGGGTCGTGCAGCAATTCCTCTCGGCGAGTTCCGGACTGGGTGATGTCCATCGCCGGCCAGACGCGGCGATCCGACAGCTTGCGGTCCAGCATCAATTCCATGTTGCCTGTACCTTTGAACTCCTGGAAAATCAATTCGTCCATCCGGCTCCCGGTGTCGATCAACGCGGTGCCGACAATCGTCAGCGACCCGCCTTCCTCAAACGCGCGCGCCGTGGCAAAGAGCTTCTTGGGCACATCCATCGCCTTGATGTCCACGCCGCCCGACATCGTGCGGCCCGTGTTGCCCACCCATTTGTTGAACGCCCGCGCCAAGCGGGTGATCGAGTCCATCAGCAGGAATACGTCCCGGCCCATCTCGGCCAAACGCTTGCAGCGTTCGACAATCAGCTGCGAGATGCGCACGTGACTCTCGACGTCCATGTCCAAACTGCTAGCAACCACCTCGCCGTTCACGTTCCGACGCATGTCCGTGACTTCCTCCGGACGTTCATCGACCAACAGCACAATTAACTTGACCTCGGGATAATTCGTAGAAATCCCGTTGCTGATGTGCTGCAGCAAGATCGTCTTGCCCGTTCGCGGGGGAGCCACGATCAGCGCTCGCTGGCCTCGCCCCAGCGGCGTCAATAGGTCCATCACACGGGTCGTTATCGGCTCGGTGCCGGTTTCCAAACGGAACCAGACTTCCGGATTGATGGCCGTCAGTGAATCGAAGGTCTTGACGTTGGCGTAATCATCCGGCGGCATGCCGTCCACGTCCAGGACTTCCCGTAAACGGGGTCCCTGCTGCCGTCGCGCCTGCTGAACCATCCCGCGGATCATCACGCCTTGCCGCAGGCGGTACTTTTCGATCATCGTCCCAGGCACAAACGGATCCGACCGTTCGCGAGAGTAGTTATTCGTCGGACTGCGCAGGAACCCATAGCCGTTGGGATGCATCTCCAGCAAGCCCTGGCCCTCCTCCAACTGACCATCCGCCTCGTCGATCGGCTCCCGGTCGACAGCTGCAACGCGATCGGTTTGAACGGGTCGCCGCCGTCGCCGCCCGCGTCCGTTGTAGTTACTGCCGTTACTGCTGCTGGTGCTGCCGTGACTCGTCGCGCGCCCCGGAGTTTTTGTGCGAGTTCTTCTCTTCCCCATGATCTTGACCATCCCAATACGTCCAGGAACCTGCCGAACTGGTCCTCAGAATCGGCGAAAAACTGGTGACTCGCAACGCAAGTAACGGGCGAGCCCAGATACAGCCTGCCGGGGTTGAATCCGAAGGCATGCTATTGCTTTACTGCAAAGAAGGACCGTTCCCTGTGAACACCGCCATCGCAGTGTCAGATGGATAACAGTCGCGTCAGAAATCGAACTCCGAAAGCCAAATAAAACAATTCGGATGCACAAGCAAAGAATCGCCTTATGGCCGCCGGACCTGTGGTCCTCTACCTGTCTCGCGTGATCGGCACATCCGTTCGCCGTGGTTAAAGCAACTAACTCAACTTACCACGAAGAAATCAGGTGATTGCTTGACCGCCGCTGTCAAATGCAAGACAAGCAGATGGCCTCCTCCCCGGATCACTTCTAAAGCTCGCTTGACTGATCAAGCAACGGAAGGGGCGGAGACCTAACTAACTTGAGCGTTTCGTGAGGCGCAATTACGCGTCTAGTCAGAACCTCACTCCCGAAATCTTACCGATACCGCCATCCCTGTCAACGGATAAATCCATTGCGGACACAAAAAAGGGCGATTTTCTGCAATTTTCCTCAACTCGCCCAAGATTCTGATGTCAACCAGTTCCGTTGGCCGTCCCACATCAAGCCGTAAATTCGGAAAAAACACCCTAATCGTTAGATTTTAACTCACCGTTTGTCCATTGATGACCGATATCCGAACGGGAACAGTTTCCTTGGCCCCCCAAGAAACGGATTGATCCATGCGCGAAGCTCTTCGTCTCACGCTCGTCGGACTGCTGATCACCTCCGCTCCGCCTCCTGTGCTCGCCCAAGCCGGGATTCCGTGGCTGGACAGCGTGCCCGAAGCGCAGCAGATCGCTCGACAGGAACAGCGATTGCTGCTAATTCATTTCTACTCGGACACCTGTCCTCCCTGCCGGAAGCTCGATCAAGTCGTATTTACGAACCCTGAGGTCCATCGAGCCATGGCGGCCAACTATATTCCGGTCAAGATCAACGGCGACCGCTCCCGCAGCACGGCGACTCAGTTCCAGGTGGACCGATGGCCGACGGATGTCATTGCCGATCACCAAGGGCGAGTGCTCTATAAGACGGTCAGTCCGCAGGATCCTGCGCGGTACATTCAGTTGCTGAACGCCGTGGCTGCCGATTTTCGCGTGGCAAATCCCGCTACGCAGGTCGCAAACAGGGGGGTGCCCCCAACCAGGACAGCCAGCGGGTATGCCGCTGCGGCGTATGACAACCGATCCGCTTCGCCACCGCCGGCGATGTACAACACGAGCGGTACCCCGGGACCACAGCAAAATGGCCCTCCCTACGCGGATCCCTACGCGCCCCGAACGCCTGCCGCATCAAATATCGGAACGTCTCCGCCGCCATACTCTGGGGTGGCGCACTCCGGGACTCCCGCCCCTCGCGAACAAGTCAACCCCTATGCGAGCCAGTATGGTCCACCGCCAGCCACTCAGAACGCACCACAAGGCGTCGGCTACGATCCGCGAAGCACCTGGTCTCAGGCTCCGAACATGGGCGAGGCGGCCCCGTACGGCTCCGCTGCGTCGGCATCGGCACATGACCAGTTGCCGACCCGATCGGGATGGCAGGAAAATCGCTTTGTGTCCAACGGTGGTGCGGAGAATCGTGATCTGGCTGATCGAGGTGCGGCGGATGCCTCGGCTCGTGTCGAAGCTTCCAACATGGATGGTGCGTCAGCCGGCACACCGATCGGGCTGGATGGTTACTGTCCCGTCACCCTCCAGGAGCAAGAGCGATGGGTGAAGGGCGATGCGCGGTGGGGAGCCGTTCACCGCAACGTAACGTACCTGTTCCTGTCGCAGCAACACCAACAGCGTTTCATGTCGGATCCGGACCGCTACAGCCCCGTCCTTTCCGGATTCGACCCCGCGCGTTACGTCGATCGAGGCGAATTAGTGCCCGGACGACGGGCACACGGGATGTGGTTCCACGGAAAAACGTACCTGTTCGCGGACGAGCCGTCGCTGGACCGCTTCTCTCAAGCGCCAGAGTTTTATGCCCAACGCGCACACGAAATCATGGCGACTGCGGGACGCTGAAGAAACGGGGGCGATGCACCGTTTTCCAGTGCCGTATTGATCGCAATGCGGCAAGCTTCCCACAGGCTGGCCGTCTGTGCTACGGCCCGTGTTGCGGGGGTTTCACAGGCCGGCAGCCCGGGCTATCCTGCGATTTTCCCGCCGTCAGTTTCCTGCAGAGGAATTCCCTCCCCGCTCGGTTGCGACTAGAATCAAGTGCGGCGTTGACGGCCCACTCCAGCCACCTGAACCGATCATCATGCCTGACTTGGACTTAACGTTCGTCGATCGCACCGTGGACGAAGTCGGCGGCGGGCCGGAAGCAGTGATTCCGATCCTGCAGCGACTTCAGGACCATTACCACTACTTGCCCGAAGAGGCTCTACGGCGAGTCTGCGCGCTGACGAAAATCACGCCTGCGTCGATCACGGGCGTGTCGAGCTTCTACACCCAATTTCGGCATCAGCCCGTGGGCCGGCATCTGATCCAGGTTTGCGTCGGTACGGCTTGCCACGTCAAGGGAGCCGAACTGGTGCGGGACGCAATCGCCAAAGAATTGCGTCTGGCCCAGGGCCAGGATACGGATGGCGAGGGCTTGTTCACGTTGCAGGGAGTCGCCTGCCTGGGGTGCTGTACGCTAGCCCCGGTGGTCCAAATCGACGATTTGACATACGGCCACCTGACCCCGCGCATGATTCACAACGTGCTGCGGGACTTTTTGGACCACCAGGACGGAAAGCCTGTGAAGCCGGCCGTTGCGCGGCGGATGCCGACACGCGTCGAAGGCGAAATTCGCGTGGGACTTGGTTCCTGCTGCGTCGCCCAGGGCAGCGGCAAAGTGCGTGCGGCGTTGGATCGCGTCCTGGCCGAGAGTGGTGCGGCGGCCAGCGCCAAACGCGTTGGTTGTGTCGGCATGTGCCACCAGACGCCGCTGGTCGAAATCGTTCCCTTGCAGGGACCGTCCAACCTGTACGCCCGCGTCCAGCCGGAGGATGTCGAGTCGATCGTGCTGCGGCACTTCAAGCCGCGCGGGGTGTGGAAGCGGATGGGGTACTCGACGCGCCGCTGGCTGGACCGGCTGCTGACCGATGCGGACGAAGTCGAGCCGGCGGTGCGGCACGCGATCAACCCGCGCGAAGGAGCGGTGTGCTCGTTCCTGGGACCTCAGAAACATCTGTCCACCGAGTACTGCGGGCAAGTCGACCCGACAAACCTGGACGAGTACTTGAAGCACAACGGCTTTGCGGCCCTGCGTCGCTGCTTGGAGCAGAACCAGCCGCAGGCCATCGTGGACGAGATCCAGAAAAGCGGCCTCCGCGGACGCGGCGGAGCTGGCTTTCCCACAGGGATCAAGTGGCAGAAGGTTCGCGCCGCGGCGGGGGACGTCAAGTATCTGGTCTGCAACGGCGACGAAGGCGACCCCGGCGCCTTTATGGACCGCATGATCCTGGAGTCTTTTCCTTATCGGATCATCGAGGGGATGGCGATTGCGGCCTTGGCGATCGGAGCGCGAGAAGGCTATTTGTATATCCGCGCCGAGTATCCGCTGGCGGTGCGGCGAGTCCGCGAAGCATTGGCGATCTGTCGCGAACGCGGCTTGCTGGGAGTGAACCTTCTGGGCAGCTCGTTTTCGCTGGAACTGAGTATCCGCGAGGGCGCCGGGGCGTTTGTGTGCGGCGAGGAGACCGCCCTGCTGGCTTCGATGGAGGGCCGCCGCGGGATGCCGCACCTGCGTCCACCGTATCCGGCGGAATGCGGATTGTGGGGAAAGCCGACGTTGATCAACAACGTCGAGACCTACGCTCTGGTCCCCTGGATCATGCAGCACGGCGCAGAGGCATTTGCGGCCTATGGCACGGAAAAGAGCAAAGGCACCAAGGTCTTTGCTCTGGCCGGCAAGATCGCCCGCGGCGGTTTGATCGAAGTGCCCATGGGCGTCACGATCCGCCAGGTCGTGGACGAAATCGGCGGGGGCGTGGCAGGCGGACGCCGCTTCAAAGCCGTGCAGATCGGTGGTCCGTCGGGTGGCTGCGTGCCGGCGGAAAACAGCGACACGCCCATCGACTTCGAGGCCCTGGCTCGAGTCGGCGCGATCATGGGCAGCGGCGGATTGGTCGTGCTGGACGACAGCGACTGTATGGTCGATATCGCCCGCTATTTCCTCCGCTTTACGCAAGACCAGTCCTGCGGCAAGTGTACGTTCTGTCGCGTGGGCACGCGGCGCATGCTGGACATCCTGGATCGGATCTGCGCCGGGCGAGGCCAGAAAGGCGACTTGGAACTGCTAGAGCAGCTGTCCCGCGACGTGTCCGCCGGCAGCCTGTGCGGCTTGGGCAAAACGGCTCCGAACCCCGTGCTGTCCACGCTGCATTACTTTCGCGACGAGTACGAAGCGCATTTACAGGGCCGCTGCCCGGCCGGCAAATGCAAGGACTTGATCGCCTACAAGATCAACGATCGCTGCATCGGCTGTACGCTGTGCGCCCAACAGTGCCCGGTGAACGCGATTCCGATGACGCCCTATGCCCGGCACACGATCGATATGAACCTGTGTACCCGTTGCGATACGTGCCGCCAGGTGTGTCCGGAGCAGGCGGTGTTTGTCGAGTGAGGGGGGAGCGGGATTTCTCGCTTCCACAACTGTCCTACGGATCGAAAAGATGCCCACGATTACCATTGATGATCGCCCGATCGAAGTGCCGCTCGGCGCCACCGTGCTGGATGCGGCGCGGATTTTGGGGATCGACATCCCCACGCTGTGCTACCTGGAGGGCTACGAACCGTCGACCTCCTGCCAGGTGTGCGTGGTCAAGTTATTGGACAGCGGACGCGTTGTGCCGTCGTGCGGGACACCGGTGGCCGAGGGCATGCGCGTGGCCAGCGAGACGCCGGAGGTGCATCGGCTGCGGCGGACCGCGCTGGAATTGCTGCTCAGTGACCACGTGGGCGATTGTGTGGCCCCCTGCGTCTTTGCGTGTCCAGCCCACATGGACGTGCCGCAGATGCTGCGCCAGATCGGCGACGAGGATCTACGTCAGGCGATTGCCACAATCAAGGAGGATATCGCGTTGCCGGCGATCCTGGGCCGCGTGTGTCCCAAGCCGTGCGAGAAGGGCTGCCGCCGCCAAGCGGCGGACGGGCCGGTCGAAGTCTGCGACTTGAAACGCTTTGTGGCCGACCGGGACTTGGCGTCCCGCGAGCCCTATGTGCCGCCTTGCCCGCCCGACTCGGGACGTCGCGTGGCCGTGATCGGCGCCGGACCGGCCGGCTTGGCGGCTACGTTCCATTTGCGCCGTGCCGGCCATGCGGTGACGGTCTTTGAGGCCCGGGAGCAACCGGGCGGGCGGCTGCGGGACGAGTTCTCCGAAGACGCCTTGCCGCGCAAGACGCTGGAGGCGGAGGTCGGCGTGATTTTCCGCTTGGGCGTCGAGTTGCACAGCGGCACGCGAGTCGGCCGGCAGGTGCAATTCGACACCTTGACGGCACAGTTCGATGCGGTGCTGGTCGCTTGTGGTGCGGTGGACAAAGCCGAAGTTCGAACCTGGGGCTTGACCGTGGGCGGGCGCGGCATCGACGCGCGTGCGGGGACCTACGAGACCAATGTACGAGGCGTTTTCGTCGCGGGAAACGCGTTTCGCGGCAAAGCCTTGGTGGTCCGCAGCGTGGCGGACGGCAAGGAGGCAGCGGCGGCGATCTCGCAATACCTGGCCGGCAAGCCAATCGTGCCGGTCCAACGTCCGTTTTCCTCGCGAATGGGGAAGATTCAAGCCGACGAGATGCCCGAATTGCTGGCTGGGGCCGCCGATCTGCCGCGGCGGGAGGGTACCCGTTACGCCGCGGACGCAATCTCCTCGCGCGAGGCTGGTGACCAAGCGCATCGTTGCCTGGCTTGCGGCTGTGCGGCTCACGGAAACTGCCGATTGGAGCGTTACGCCGCCCAGTACGGCGCGGACCCCAGCCGATATCAAGACGGCCGAAGGGCCTTTGTCTTGGTCAATCGAGGCGGCTCGGTGCAGTACGAACCGGGCAAATGCATCAACTGTGAACTGTGCATCCGCATTGCCGCCCAGTCGCAGCAGGCGTTGGGACTGACATTCGTCGGCCGCGGCTTCGATGTCCGCGTCGGCACGCCGTTTCATGGCACCATGGACCAGGCGCTGGGCCCGCTGGCGGCCAAGTGCATCGCGGCTTGCCCGACCGGCGCCCTGTACTTCGCGCCGGTGCGGGAACTGGTGCCGCTGCAAGGTCTGACGGTTCGAAAGCGTCAGGGATGACGAGATCCGGGATGACGAGATCATGTTGGGGACGATCATGAATGACGAGGGAGCGAGGGTCACCATCTTGAGTAGCGGTTTCTTGGGTATTCGAATCCCCTGGGGCGCGATTTCGTTGCGGCCTAGTTTGCGCGTGGTGAAGGGCTACGTGCTGAGTCTGTTTCTCGTCGCGCTGATTTCGCCGCCGTGTTGGGCCTGCCCGTTCTGTACGGTGACCTCGCAAACGCTGAGCGAGGAGATGGAGGCGATGGACGCGGTCGTGATCGCCCGCTTGACTCGATTGCCCGAAACGGCGACAGCCCATACGCTCAGCGAAGAGGTTCCCCAAGGCGTGTTCGAGATCGGCGACGTGCTCAAGAGCACCGCCGGACCGAACGTCGGGGAGGAAATCCGGACCGTGATCTTTGGCCAAGAGCAGGTGGGCGACCAATTCCTGATCATGGGGGTCGGGTCTCCCGATTTCGACTGGTCGACGCCCATGAAGGTCTCCCCACGAGCAGCCGACTACCTGCGACTGCTCGGCGGCCTGCCCGAAAAAGGGCCGGAGCGGTTGGCGTTCTTCCAGGATTATCTGGAGGACGCAGAGTCTTTGCTGGCCCGCGACGCCTATGATGAATTCGCCAGATCGCCGTACAGCGACGTCAAAGGCTTGGGCGACAAAATGGACCACGGTCGCCTGGTGACTTGGATCCAGGATCCCGAGACGGCGCTGAACCGGAAACGATTGTACTTGGTCATGCTCAGCGCTTGCGGTGGCGCGGAGGATCTGCCGATGCTCGAGCAACTTCTGCGCACGGAGGATCGCAAGGTCCGAGCCGGTCTGGATGCCACGCTCGGATGCTACCTGCTGCTGGCCGGTGTCGACGGCATGACGCTGGTCGAAGACCTGTTTCTCAACAACGCTCAAGCCGAGTACGCCGACACGTATGCGGCGATCATGGCGCTGCGGTTCCTGGGCACGGAAACCGATGCGGTTCCTCGCGAGCGGCTGTTGCAGGGTTTGCACTGCCTGTTGGACCGGCCGGAACTGGCCGACTTGATCATTCCGGACCTGGTTCGCTGGGAGGATTGGTCGCAGGTCGAACGCCTGGTCAAGCTATTCAAAGAGGCGGATAAGAAATCGAACTGGGTCCGAGTGCCGATCATCCATTTTCTCCGCGTCTGTCCCCAACCGGAGGCGGAGCAGCATTTGAAGGAATTGGCAAAGCTCGATCCGGATGCGATCAAGCGGGCCGAGACCTTTTTCCCCTTTGGCGGCGGGGATGGATCGCCAGAAGCGGACCTTGCCGCCGCCGAGATCCCGGCCCAGTCAACCACGGAATCGGTGGCCTCCGCACCTCCGTCGACGCCAGGAATTCAGGCGGAACCAGCGGCTGTCGCCGCGGCGCGGGCAGACAACGCGTCCGCGTCGGCGGGCAAACTGCCAATCCTCCATAGAACCGCCTCGAAGCATCTGAACTCTCTGGCCTATCTCGCCGTACTTTGGATAGTGGGCGGCGTGTTGTTTGTCGTCCAGTGGGCGATCCTGGCCGGTGTGGGACGGAAGGTTTAGGGGGGGTGTGAAAACCACCACCTAGGGATCGACGCCCGCGTGGGGCGAGGGAGTTCAGGGGGTTATGAGTACTGCCGAAATCAGCGAAGATATTGCGGAATACGAGGACGACGGTCAACTCTATCGGGCGCTCAGCAAGTCCGCCGTGCTGTGCCTGATCCTGAGTTTGATGTCTTTTTTCGCCCTGATGTCACCCGTGCTGCTGGTGCTGCCCGGGGTCGGCATCTGTGTCGGGCTGCTGTCGCTGGCGCAACTGCGGCGTTATCCGGCGGAATTGTCGGGGCGGCCGGCGGCCGTCATCGGTTTAGCGCTGAGCCTCCTGCTGTTGGTCGGCGGCGGCGGCATGCATGCCGTGGTGTATGCGACCGAAGTGCCCGAAGGTTTCCAGCGGATCTCGTTTGCTGATCTGCAGCCGGTTTCCGCGGCGCCCCATCTGCCGGTCTCTCCCAAGGCGCTGGAGCTGAACGACGAAAAAGTGTTCATCAAGGGCTACCTCTATCCCGACGGCCAGCGGGACAACATCAAGCGGTTTATCCTCATCCCGGATCTGGGCACGTGCTGTTTCGGAGGCCAGCCGAAACTGACGGACATGGTCGAAGTCACGCTGCGCGACCCGTTGAGGACCGTGTTTGAACTTCGCAAACGCCGCTTGGCAGGAACGCTAACCGTCGATACCCGCCTGAAACCCGTCAGCGGCTTGGGCGGCGTCTACTACCGCTTGGACGCCGAGTACGTGCGGTAGGCGAGTACAAAAAAGGGGCATGCCTCAATACGGTTCGGCCTTGTATTCTCCGGATCCTGCTGTTCCAAAACGGCATCGTTGAACCCTCGTTCCAGGTTCCGCCCTCCGTGGCCGTGCGGCTGATGGATGGCCTTGACCAATCCTCGACGCCGACGTGATTATTTGCGGCGAGAAAGGCCGGTTTGACGTCAGGGGCTGTGTGGCCAGTCAGCCGGACCAGGAATTTCAGGTAGCGGCCATCACCGTGGCTTAACTGTGGCATGGCGTTGAACGCGCCAAGGGAAAGCAGCGACGGACGCTCCTGTCTTTCGTTTTCAGACGACGTGTTGCACCGCAAGGGTTGTCTTGGGGTCGACGTTTCGCAGTTTCTCGACAAAATCGCCGAAGCCGGACAGACGCTGCTGGTCGATCAGGCTGAGGGGGGACATTAAATCCCCGATAACCTATTGGGACTTGATTTCCTCGACAACTCCTTCAATGCGTCTATCGTATGCGACTGCCCCTTGATTCTGCCCGATCAGGGCAAGGCTCCGGCGGGCCGACCTGGAGATTGCAGCGCCCGTACGGGGCTGGCCGGGGCCAAACGATAGTCGCGGCGGGCCGGATCGACGAACTGCGGATCGGCCAGCAGCGAGTGGGCGTCGAAGCCGCGAGTCTGTTGAAAAGCGGCAAGCTCGTTCGGTCCTACCTGCTGGTCTTGCCACAGCAGGATCGGGCCCTGCGGCTGGTACCAGATGTTGTGGTCCATCGTCAGTGCGTCCGTCCAGTCCCGGCCATGCAGCCGCAGGCAGCTGTCGGTGGCGTTGCAGAAGATGTTGTGGACCACGAGAAACTGTTCGGTGGCCGCGCTGTTGTTGTAGAACATCACGTGCCGCCCGTTGCGGTCGGGCCGCTGGCCGTGGCCCCAGCCGTAACCGGCGTCGACGCACGTGTTGTACTCGAAACGGATATTGCGGGTGAGGCTGGCCTCGGTCCGGTTCCAGTATTCGAACGAGTATTCGCAGTTCCAGATGACGTTCCGCCGATAGGTGATGTTCTCCTGAATGTTCTCGCCGTCGCCTTGGTTGGTCAGCGCCGCGTCGTAGATCTCCCACAGCCGGCAGCCTTCGACCAGGCAATCGCGGGCCCCGGACCAGAATTCGATGCCGTTGCCGAATCGCACGGGTTTGCCGTCCGGACGCGTAAACTGGTGGCCACCTCCCAGGTACGACAAGTCGCAGTCGCGGACGATGATCTGCCGCGTGCCGCCGCCCCCGATGCCGTGGGCGGCGCCGTATCGCAGGTCGAGGTTTTTGTACGTGACGTAGCTCCGCCCGCCTTGGTTGATCACGTGCCGCCGCAAGGCCAGTTCGATGCTGCGATAACGGGTGGCCGGATTGGCGGCGCTGCGCAGCCGCACCTGCCACAACCGGGCGTCGTAGTAGTAATCGCCTTCCTGCTGCAAGTCCTCGTCGCGCCACTTCTTGACGCCCACCGTCGGGCCGCCGTCAAAGATGATGTTGCCCACATCGACGGACAGCGGGATGGCTTGATTGCAGACGACTCGCTCCAGCTTGCCCGGCTGCCAGTCCAGGGTCGCGCCGGCGGGCAGCGCACCCCCGAGGAACAGTGTCAGCCGGGCGTCCTCCGCCGTCTGTTCGGCCGGGAAACACACCGCGTGTTCCGCCCACTGGGGGCCGATCTCCAGCAGATCCGCGGCAGGGGACGCGTATCGTGTCCACGGCGAGCCGCTTTTCATGACCACCATCGATGCGGGAGTGAACGGTTCGCTACACCGCGCGCGGTACGTGAACAAGTAATACTCGCCTTCGCGGACCGTGAAGCCCGTCACGCTCAGCTGCAGATGATTCGATCGCGTCCCGGGACTGCGGCACTGCAAACGGTATCCAGCCCCGTTTTCGGGACCGCCCTCGGCTGGCAGCGGGGTCAGCGAACACTCCGCACCCCCTTCGCGATGCAGCGACCAGCCGGCGGCCAGGTCGGCGTGAACTTCCTGCGGTTCGTAGCGGATGGGTGCCGTTGCCCAGATCCCCTCGCCCGCCGGCTGCCAATCCTCGGCTCGGTTCAAGGCCGCCGAACCCAGCAGCAACGGCTTGCCGCCCTCGCCGAATGCTCCGTAGGTGATCGGGCCGTCGGCCGATCCGTTCTGCGGCACCAGTTGCCCGCGCCACACTTCGCCGCGGCGAAACAGCACCCGGTCGCCCGCCCGCAACGGGGCGCTGCTCACCTTGCCCAGCGACTGCCAAGCCGTTTCGGGCGTCAGGCCGTCATACGCATCATCGCCTCGCGTCGCGTCGACGTGATAGGCGAGCGTTTGGCCCTCGTGCTGTGAACTGGACTCGCCGCCTGTCGCCCAAGCGACGAACCCCGTGCAGATCGCCAGTGCCAGTGGAAGTAAGGTTGGGTTCATGGGCGTTTTCCCTGCGGGTCATTGCGAACCGCGTCTGTTCTGAGCCGCCGACAGATCCTGCCCGCTTTACCGGCTCACAGCGTCCAGCCGGCGCGGTACGGTGGGTTCATCAACTGGTTGGCCAGGTCCGAGTTCTTGAACTGCAGTCGCTCGGCATCCCAGTACAGTTTTTCCTGCGTGCGGATGGCGACGTTGCCCATCATCACCACGGCGGTCAGGTGAGCCGCGTGATCGACGAAGTTGCTACCGGCGGGCGCGCCGCCTTTGCACGCGTCGAGCCATTCCTGGTAGTGGCCGGGCGAGCGGGGCAGCACTTGCGGCGGCTTGCCAACTTCCTGCATGCGGGATTCGGGCAACAGCCGGTGGCCCAACAGCATCCCCTGGTCGCCGACGATCAGCGTGCCGTCGTTCACAAAGATGTTCTTGCCGCCTTCGATTTCTTTGGGCAACGGCGGCATCATGCCGCCGTCGTACCAGCGGATCAGCAACTCGGGCCGGTCCCCTTCGGCCGCGAAGCGGAACGTGACGATCGAAGCCAGCGGCGCGGTCTCGTTCTTGATCTGGTCCGGCGCGTTCCAATGCGTCGAACACGCCTCGACACTCTCCGGCCAGCCCAGTTTCAATGCTTTGAAGACGGCCGACAGATTATGACAGCCGATATCCCCCAACACGCCGGAACCGAAATCCCACCAGCCGCGCCAGCTGAACGGCAGGTAACACGGATGATAGGGTCGCTCGGGCGCCGGGCCCAGCCACAGGTCCCAGTCCAAGTTCTCCGGAACCGGCGGCGTGTCCTGGGGTCGCGGAATGCCGCGGGGCGAGATGTCCGGCTGGCGGTTTGACCAGCCGTGGATTTCGTGAACTTTGCCGATCGCGCCGGACCAGATGAATTCGCTCACCAGCCGCGCTCCCTCGCTGGCCTGGCCCTGGTTGCCCATCTGTGTGGCCACGCCCGCCGCCTTGGCCGCCTTGCCGATCTCGATCGCCTCGTGCACCGTCCGCGTCAGCGGCTTCTGGCAGAACACGTGTTTGCCCATCTTCAAGGCCGCCATGCTGATCGCCGCGTGGCTGTGATCCGGCGTGGCGATCATCACCGCGTCGATACTCTTTTCCGCATCCAGCATCTTGCGGTAATCGCTGTACGCCTTGGCTGCGGGGAATTGTTTCATCGCGTTGGCCACGCGATGGGCGTCCACATCGCACAAGGCCACGACGTTCTCGGTCGGCACGCTGCGGATGTCGCCAAACCCCATGCCGCCCACGCCCACGCTGGCAATGTTCAGCTTGTTGTTGGCCGACGGCGTGTCGGCGGTGCCCAACACGTGCCGCGGGATGATGGTGAACGAGGCCACCGCGGCCGTGCTGGCGAGAAACTGGCGACGATTGAATCCAGGCTTGTTCGTCATCGGTCATGCTCCTTGGAGGGCGGAAGGGAGGCAGGGAAACGAAGTCATGTCGGACGACATTGTAAACCAGATCTGCGGCGTTGGGCATAGCAGGCAAAGGGCAATGTGGCAAAGGGCAATGTGGCAAAGGGCAATGTCGCCAGTTCGACGAATGTCAAGTTCCGGAGAAGGAGCCTGGCTCACAGGTTCCCACGAGCCGCGATTCGAGCGTGCCGCCGTTGCCACTTGTTTGTTGCTCGGCCTGGGTTTCTGCAGCAGTTCGCGACCCGGCAGGCTCGCACACCAGGGCGTGTGTCCCGCACCAAGGAGCTATCGGCGATGAATCCCCTTTTGCGCATTTTCGGAATGCCCGTTCTCCAACGTCCGCCACCGGCACCGCAGCGGCTCAAGCGTTGCTCGACAAGCTCGTTCGCCACGGGTATGATACGGTCGATCGGGCAAACCGGGCGGGAACTGGCAAGATGCAAACGAAAACTGTCGATCCGTACTACGAATGGCTTGGCATTCCACCCAAGGACCAGCCGCCGAACCATTATCGCCTACTCGGACTGGAGCTGTTCGAGGAGAACCGCAACGTGATCGATGCGGCCGCCAACCGGCAGATGAGCTTCATCAAAGAATACCAGGCCGGAGCGGATTCCGCCTTGAGTCAGAAGTTGCTGAACCAGCTTTCGGCCGCCCGGATCTGCTTGCTGTCGCCGGCGACCAAGGTGGCTTACGACGAACAACTGCGAGCCAAGCTGCAGGCGCAAATGGCTCCCGTTTCCGCGGAACCGGCGTCGGCCGATAGCCGTTGGCGCAACGAGTCCGCCGCCCCCGCAGCGCCGCCGGTGGGGTTGCCCCTCGCGCGTCCATCGGCAAGTCCTACTGCGTCCACGGCGGTTCCGGGTGCGGAGGCGACGCCTGTGCCCCCGGGCATGGAACCGCCGCCGCTTGTCGTGAGCGGACGATTGTCAGGCATTCTGCGTCAATCCACGACAGGGCTTGGCGCGTTGGCCGTGGCTGCGGGGGTGTTGACCGCGGCCCTCGCCATTGTCTTGGCCTTCGTCGTGGCGCGCTCGTTGGGACCCGCACCGCCGTTTCCCGACGACGCCGTCGCGCAAGGACCGGGACCGCAGCCTGCGGAGACTGACGAGCCCGAAGTGTCCATCGCCGAACCCGTGCCGGCATCCGACCCGGACGCGTCCTCGCCGCCGCCATTGCGTCCTTCGCCAACGCCGTCGGCCGATTCCGTCGGTTCGCAACCGCCGCCGTCCGGCACGGCCGTTCCCGTCGTCCCCGAGGCGACGCAACCCCTCCCGCTGCCGCCGCCAGCCTTGGTGCTCGAACCGGCTAAGCCAGTGCCGGGGCCGACGGCACAAGCAGTGCCGCCGCCCGTGATGGAACTGCCTGCGGAACAGCCGGCGTTGGTCGCCGAACCGCCGCCGCTGCCAGTGGAAACCTTGGAACAAGCCGACGAGCGATTGAAGCTCGCCGCCGAACAAGCTTCGACACCGGCCGAGCACGAGGCGATAGCACAAGAACTGCTCGGGATCGCCGACCAGGCCATTGTCGATGCGCAGATCGAACTGGCCAAACGCGTGGCGGAGCGGGCCTTGGCGGCAGCGCGGAAATCGGAGGCGGAGGAGTTGGTGAAGCAGGCCACGTTGCTGTGCGGCGAACTGCAGCAGCCGCTGACGGAGGAAGTGAAAGAACGAGCCCGCCAACGGATCCGCGGACGGAAGCCATGACAAGGAGACCCGCCATGCAATTCATGTCGCACATCTTGTACATCAGGCTTTCCAGCCTGACCCGTCAGGCTGGAAAGCCTGACGTACGTGTTCGGTTCCACCCGCTGACCACCTTGATCCCGCACCATGGACTCGTGTTGGTCATGGCGATCTTTCTGATGGCGTCATGCCTCGCCGTGGCCGCCGAATCCGCGTCGCAGCCCAAGGCGCCCGTCCCCGACGCGACGGCTCAGCAAACCGCCAGGAAGGCGGCGAGCGAGTTGTTCGCGGATCGTTTCAAACTGGCCAAGACGACCGCCGATAAGACGGCCTTGGCGACGGACATGATGGACGCAGCGGGCAAGGTCCAGGCCGGTTCGGCGGATCAGTACGTCTTGCTGAAGATTGCCCGCGACGTGGCAGCCGGGGCTGGCGATGCGGCAACGGCCCTACAAGCGGTCGAGCGGCTGCTCGAACAATTCGAGGAACCGGCTGCCGAACTGATTGGCGAAACATTGCTAACCGCGGCTCGCGAGGCCACCACATCCGCCCAGCACAAAGCGGTTGCCGAAGCGGCCCTGAGCTTGGCAGGAAAGCTGGCGGACTCCGACCAATACGACACGGCGCTCCGCTTGTGCGAAGCCGCAAGGTCGTCGGCTCAGCGGGCCAGGTTGTACCCGCTGGCCAAGGAGTTGACCGCCCAGATCGAAGAAACCAAACGTCAACAACTCCAGTCGGAGGATTAGCGCACAGCGTTGAGCGTCCTGGAAGACAAGCCCACGGATCCAGCGGCAAACCTAGCCGCGGGCCGGCATCTGTGCTTCGTCAAGGGCAATTGGGATCGCGGCGTGCCGATGTTGGCTCTCGGGAGCGATGCACCGCTGAAAGCGGCCGCGATCAAGGACCTGCGCGGAGCCAATTCCGCCGACGAGCAAGCCGCGATTGGCGATGCTTGGTGGGACTTGGCCGAAGCCAAGCAGGGCGAGGAGCGAGACACGCTACGGCTGCGCGCCGGATTCTGGTATCGACAGGCCGAGCCGAAGTTGGCCGGAGGGCTGATTGGGCTGAAAGTCAAGCAGCGATTGGGGGAACTGGCAACCGCGGGCCTCAGCATCCGACTGGACAAGATCGCAGAAGCGACGAACGCCGCCCCGTCGCCCACGGCGAACCGTGGACTGGGGATGCTGGAAGAGACGAGCCCGGCTTCGGCCTCGGACGCTCCCGTCTTTCGCTTTCAGACGTTCGCGTGGAAGGACGGCGATCAACCCGCACGCATGATCCCCGTCAAGAATGGACTCTGTTTTCTGTCGATGGTCAGCGGAAATCTCATGGGACGCGGCGAAGCGGTCGAAGTGACGGCTGGCGTCGATGGCTGGTGGTACTTGAACGGGAAATCGCAGCAGGTGTTTTCGGCGCGGGCGATCGCCGCCGAGTCTGATCGGATCAAGCTGTCTCCTGCCCGCGTTGTTCCCTGGAAGCAGGGCAGTCCCGCTGTTCGCCTGATCCACGCGCGGGAGGGATTCTGCTATTTGTCGGCGATTTCGGGCGGCCTGCGGGGTGTGGGTGAGGCGGTCCACGTCGCCGTCGAGCAAGACGGCTGGTGGCATCTGTCGGGCAAGGCCGCGGTTCCCCTGGAGGCGATGGCCGCCGTGGTGCCGTGGCCACCGCGTCAAGAGAGGCCGGTGGTGACTTCGTATGCTTGGCGACGAGGCGACGCACCGGTCAAGATGATCCACAAGCGCGAAGGCTTCTGCTTGCTGACCGGAATCGGCGGCGGATTTCACGGGGGCGGCGAGCAAGTGGAGATTGCCATCGGCGTGGATGACTTCTGGTATCTGCGCGGCACGTCGCAACAATCCGGGACCTTTGGCGAGGCCATTGCCCTGCGGTTTACGGGCAAGCCGCGGTGAATCCACTGCTCGTGCTGGCGGGCAATCGAGCGCAATTCGTTGGAGTCTGCGAGCGTACCGACTCAACGCTTGGTTTTCGCCATGGAAGCGGTTCCGCAGACGGTACGGGAACTCGACTCGAATCATGAATCCGCTCATGGTATAATTTGGGCGAAGACACCGAACGAAGGAGGCAATTCCATGCCCACGCTGACGGTTGGTAACATTTCTCCGCAACTTTACGAGCGCCTCGCCCGCCGGGCGTCCGAGGCACGGCGGAGCGTGTCGGAAGAGGCGAAACAGATTCTCGCGGACAGCCTGGGCGTTTCGGCCCAAGCTGCGGACAGCTACCGTTTGCCGGAACTAATCCCCAGCGAGGAGATTTCGCCGCCGTGCGACCTGCCGCTTTCCGGTCCGGCACGACCCGTGACATTTCGGCGCGTCGCACCGCCCCTGCCCGCTGCACTTCTCATCGACGAGCAATCGCGATGATTTACGATTCGCCCACCTGCAATGTGCCTCTGTCCCAAGGCGACATTATTGACGAATGCCCACTCTTTCGTCAGCTTGCCACGGCCGAAGTGGTCGATCTGAACAAGATGCCGGCTGGGTGGTTGTCCCGTGTGATTGTCCTCACGCAGGCGTGTGACCTCGCCCATGCGAAGACGAGCAAGGTGCTCGTCGCGGCGGTTCATGATGCTGCGGAACTGGTGCAAAAGGGAATTCTGAAGGCTTCGCTGGTGCGCGATCAAGTGCGGAGGGGCTTAGTGTACGGCTGGTACTTTCTCCCAGCAGCGCCCAGCCCGATCCACGTGCCCGAGTCGATCGTCGATCTGCGCGACGTGTACACCGTATCGCGACGAGTTCTCGAACACCTGATCGCTCAAGGCCATCGAATCACACGGTTCGTGACGCCGTACCGCGAACATCTCGCCCAGCATTTCACCGTCACTTATGCGCGCATCGGCCTGCCGGAACCGTTTGAAGCCGTGCCGTGAGTCGTTATCCTATGTCGCTCCGCGTGACCTGGACGCCAACAATCGGAGGCGCGTGGTAGTAAGCTGCCGAAACGCAGCAAGGCGAAGAGCGGGACACGTTGCGGCTGCGAGCCGGATTCTGGTATCGACAAGCCGAGCCGAAGCTGGACGGAGGTGACTTCGTACGCTTGGCGACGAGGCGACGCACCGGTCAAGATGATCCACAAGAGCGAAGGCTTCTGCTTGCTGACCGGCATCGGCGGCGGATTTCACGGGGGCGGCGAGCAGGTGGAGATTGCCATCGGCGTGGATGAAATGTTCGTCGTTGAAGGTCACTAGATCCGTGATACCACGCTGCATCATCGCGGCGACGAGTCTTGCGTTTCCCCGCATTCGGCGTCGGACATTCCGCGCGACCGTCTTGAGCATGATCGAAAGCAAATGATCGCATCGGGCAGGACGGCAGAAATGTGGGTCACACGAGCCAGCAAGACCGATGAGGTTCGCCATGCCCAGCGGTTCGCCACGGCATCAGGGTGTGAAATTCTTGCCCTGTTGTGGTAGAATACGCATTGGCTTTCCCGTGTTGTCCTCCGAGACTCGAAGGGTTGCGCAGATGCAGAAGGTGCTGGCCACATTCCGAAAGGGACGTGTCGAACTGATGTTGCCTGTCGATTGGCCCGAAGGCACGGCAGTGGAAGTGGTTCCGCTTCCGCAGCGAATCGGCATGAGTGAAGAGGCCTGGCCCACAACGGCTGCCGGGATCCAAAGCCTGCTGAATCGGATGGAGGAAGCTGCGTTGGGCGACGATGAACCGATCGAATTCGCGTGGGACTGGCCCGCCGGGGATGCGTACCAAAGGGAAGCGAGCCGCGCATCTTGGAATGATTTGAAGGAGATGCCTGTCGAAGAAGTCCAGGCCAAGTACCGTCAGCGTACGGTGGAAGTGGACTTTCGGCCTCGCGCCTTCGGGGCTGCGGACATCAAGCAGTTGCGAGCTTCGATGGACTGCAGTCAGAGGGTCTTCGCGGATTTCATTGGTGTGTCGCTCGGCACCCTGCGGAACTGGGAGCAGGGCATCCGGCCGGTCAGCGGCGTGGCGGCCCGCCTCCTCGACGAAATGCGGATTCGTCCGGGGTACTGGAAGATCCGCCTCCGCCAGGCATTGAAGGAGCGAAAGGCGGGTTGACAGGTTCCCGGCGTCCGGGACGGGCAATCCGGCAACGTCGCGGATGATTTCCGGTACCTGCGCGGCACGTCGCAACAATCCGGGACCTCCGGCCAGGCCATTGCCCTGCGGTTCACGGGCAAGAAGCGGTGAATCCAACGCTCGAGTTCGTTGCACGGAACGGGCTGGGCCGTTCCACACCTTACACGAATAAGCGTTCCAGCAACTCGTCGCGCGGCAGGTCGAGGTGCTCGGCAACGTCATTCAGAATTGCTGACAGCGTGCCAATACGCAAGGGATCGTGGTCGGGAATCGTGATGTGGTGTTCGCCGTTTTCGCGCGTGGTTAATCGAAGGTGCGACCCTTTCTGCCTGGTCACGGTGTAACCTGCCCGCGAGAGGGCCTGAACGAGAGTTCGGCCGGAAAGGTCGCGAGGCAACCTCATGTTCATGTCGCCAGCACCTCGTCGCGCACAATGTGCAGGCGGATCATTTGCGGTCTCGCATGGTCCTCGAAGTGGCACGCGACGGCCTCCCGCACGTTGGCTCGCAACGCCGCCAGCGTCTCGGCTTCCGTAAAGATCGAAGGACCCACGGCACGGGCCGTGTAACCGCCCTCCGGCGATTCCTCTACAAGAAAAAGGAGTTCTGTCATTGGGGGTCTCCAAAACTGCTCAAACCTAACATTGTAGGTTAGCGATGGAAAACGGTCTACCCACCGGGAGCGGTTCTGGACCGGGACGGTGATATCGTCGATAATGGGGCCAACCGTGACGGATGGATCGCGGGGCGGACGCCGTTTTCGGGCAGATCTCCGAACCGGACGAAAGAGGCTTGACCGAATACGCCGTCCGAAACCTGCCGCCGGCCGGATCAACGAGTTTGTGACGGGGTACCTACGACAAGGAGCGAAACCATGCCATTGGCCGACATCGAAATCGCATCTTCATCCAAGCCATCCTGGTCCTGACGTGCATCGCCACGGCCGGCGGATTGGCGGCGGCGGAAAAAGCGGCCGTTCCGGACGAGGCGGCGGAGCAGGCGGCCAAGAAGATGGCGGGCGAGATTTACGGGGGGCGGTTTGCGCTGGCCAAGACGGCGGTCGACAAGACGGCGTTGGCGGCGGAGATGATTGAGGCCGCGCTTAAGGTCCAGGACGGCTCGCCGGGGCAGTTTGTGCTGCTGAGGATCGCCCGGGACGTTGCACTGGGCGCCGGCGACGCGCCGACGGCGTTGCAGGCCGTTCAGGAACTTGTCCAGCGGTTCGACGTGCCGGCGGGAACGCTGGCGGCGGAAACACTGTTGGGCGCGGCCCGAAACGCCAGTGTGACTGCCCAGCGTCGAGCTGTGGCAGAGGCAGCGGCCGGCGTGATCGCCCGATTGGCCGAGGCGGACGAATACGAATTGGCGATCCGCGTGTGCGAAGCCGCGCGGGACGCGGCTCGCACGGCCCGGGAATTCAAACTCGCGACGGAAGTGGCGGGCCAACTGCCGGAATTGAGGCAGATGCATCAGGAATCCCAAGCGTACCGCGCGGCGCTGGCGGTCATGGACGACAACCCGACGGAACCGGCCGCCAACCTGGCAGCGGGGCGGTACCTGTGCTTTGTCAAAGGCAATTGGAATCGGGGCGTGGCGATGCTGGCCTTGGGCAGCGACGAGCCGTTGAAGACTGTGGCGCTGATGGAGCTGCGCGGGGCCGCGTCGGCCGACGAGCAGGCGGCGATCGGCGACGCCTGGTGGGACGTGGCCGAAGCCAGGCACGGCGACGAGCGGGACACGCTGCGGCTGCGGGCCGGGTTCTGGTACCGCCAGGCCGAACCGACGGTCGCCGGAGGACTGGTCGGGCTGAAGATCAAACAGCGTTTGGAGGCGATCGCCAAGCTGGGCCGCGAGATCCCCGCCGCGCCGCCTCCGCCCGCCACGCCGCGGACCCCGCCGCTGGCAATCGCTCCGTTCGACGAAAAAACTGCCAAACAACATCAGGCCGCGTGGGCCAAGCATCTGAAGGTACCCGTGCTGTGGGCCAATTCCATCGGCATGCGTTTCGCGTTGATCCCGCCGGGCGAATTTGACATGGGATCGACGGATGAGGAGGTTGCTCGGCTGTTGGAAGAGGCCAAAAGCCAGAAGGCGCCGGGATGGTACATCGAGCGATTGCCTTCCGAAGCCCCCAAGCAACGCGTCAGAATCACGCGACCGTATTACGCGGGCATCTTCGAGGTGACCCAGGCGGAGTACGAGCGGGTGATGGGAACCAACCCCAGTCACTTCCAGGGCAATCCCATCCGACCGGTGGAACGAGTGAGTTGGGACGATGCTGTCGGGTTTTGCCGTCGGCTGAGCGAAGCTCCCGAGGAGAAGGCAGCCCGGGCGGTGTATCGCTTGCTTACGGAAGCCGAGTGGGAGTATGCATGCCGTGCGGGCACGACGACGCGTTTCAGCTTCGGCGACGACGCGGAACTTCTTGGCCAACACGCTTGGTGGGCGATGAATTCGCGAGGTAGCACGCAACCAGTAGGTCAGTTGCGACCGAATGCGTTCGGATTGTTCGACATGCGTGGCAACGTGTGGGAATGGTGTTCGGACTGGCGTGGAGCGTATACGCGGGGGAAAGTCGTAGACGATCCGCCCGGGCCAACGGCGGGCTCGGACCGGGTGTACCGGGGCGGGTGCTGGGACGCCCCCGCCGGGAGCTGCCGGTCGGCGTTCCGTGAAGGGCGCCAGCCGTCGGGGCGGGGCAGCTACCTGGGCTTCCGCTTGGCCTTCAGTTCGGTGGATGCGGCCAGCAGGTAGAGGCAGTTCAAGCAAGCCAGAGCGGAGCCGTCCGCGCAGGCCGAAACGGTTCTCGTGGGGAGCCGAGAACCGTTTCGTGCCGTAGCGGAAGGCGGAGCGTGGGGGGCGGAAAGCGATTTAGAAAATAAAGGCATTTACCTGGTCGGGTTCGAGATGCCCAACGGTTCGTCATGGCATTTGGGTGTGTAATTCTTGCCCTGCCGCGGTAGAATGCGCCGTTGGTTTCCCGTGTTGTCCTCCGAGGCTCGAAGGGTTGCATAGATGCAGAAGGTGCTGGCCACATTCCGTCAAGGACGAATCGAACTGACGACACCTGTCGATTGGCCCGAAGGCACGGCAGTGGAAGTGGTTCCGCTTTCGCAGCGAATCGGCATGCGTGAAGATGACTGGCCCACAACGGCCGCCGGGATCCAAAGCCTGCTGAATCGGATGGAGGAAGCTGCGCGGGGCGACGATGGACCGGTCGAATTCGCGTGGGACTGGCCCGCCTGGAACGCCTACCAAAGCGAAGCGAGCCGCGCATCCTGGAGTGATTTGGAGAAGATGCTTTGAGGCGATTTCTCTTGGGAATCGACGTCCAGATCGCGGCCATTGCCCTCACGCTTGGTAGCTGTACGGTTATCACCAAGGACAGCGACTTCCGGGCAATTCCGGGACTCGCAGTCGAGGATTGGTCAGCCCCGTGAGATCGATGCGGCGTGGGAACGTAGTGGAAATGGTGAGCCGACTGGCGTGCTGACGACTACTGCGCGAAAGCGCCCGTCGAAGATTCAATCGGTCCCGACTCATGATCGGCGCGTGTGTTGCGTGGCGGTTCGTCGGACGGCGGCAATCTGGGGACGTCTTGCGGGGTGCGTACCGCAGCTACATCCGCCCCGTGCAGAAAAACCCCGGGGGAGATCTTCCGGCTGATCGACTGGATGATGCACTTGACCGAGCCGTTGAGTCAGCGGTTCGAGCAGGAACTTCGGGAATTGGAGGAGACCTTGAATATGCCATACGTGACATCCGTGGAACGAATTGCCGAAGCGAGGGGAGAAGCGCGGGGAGAAGCGCGAGGCGGCGTCAGCCTCTTGCTGAGGCAACTTGGCAAGGTTTGCGGACGGCTGCCGGAGGAGGTTGCGGAACGCATCCGCAGCTTGCCGTTTCCACAGATCGAGGCCTTGGGCGAAGCCTTGCTCGATTTCCAATCGCTGTCCGATCTGCAGAACTGGCTCGATCTGAACGAAGGCTCTGCGGACTGACGTTCCGGCCACGTCCGCTTCCTACTGTCTCACGCAAAGACGCAAAGCAGACGCCGTACTTGCCAAATCTTCGCGCCTTTGCGCCTTCGCGTGAAACGAACGGCCGACCGGCTCAATGGCGCGATTGGAAACGCAAGAATCGCTTGGGATTGCCGACCAAGCCATTGTCGATGCGCAACCCGACTTGGCCAAGCGTGTGGCGGCGCGGGCCTGGGCGGCAGCCCGGAAATCGGAGTAGCAGACCAGATATTATGGAGCGAACTGCTGCAACCGGTGCGAGAGCAGCACGTTGCCCCACCCGGCCGTGCCCGGTTGATCAACCGCTCGAGCAATAATCCGGAGGCATTGCGGGAGATCTTCTGCCTGATCGACTGCACCCGGATCGAAACGGGATGACGCATCGGCATGGCTCGCGTAGAATACATCAGGCTTACGCCAATGCGATCCTGCCCCGTGTCGGTTTGGCTGCAAGGAGTCCGCTGGTGAGCGAGTACGACAGCCCGTGGAAAGAGGCCATCGAGTGGTTTCTGCAACGGTTCCTGGAATTCACCGTTTTGAGGAGGAACGACAGATGCCATACGTGACCGCGATTGAACGCATGGCCGAGGAACAAGGGCTCCAACGCGGTGAGCTTCGTGGCTTGCAGCGGGGAATTGAGTTGGCGTTGGAGTTGAAGTACGGCCCCGATGGTTTGCAGTTGTTGCCGCTGGTGCGGGCGGTTTCCCGGATCGAAGTGCTGCGCACCGCCGAACAGGCCATCCGTGCCGGCCGGACGCTGGACGACGTCCGCAGCCTGTTGACCTAACACTGGTGGGACGGTGTCGTCGAGGTCCGGCACCGCACAGGCGGTTGTCAACACCTTTCGGAATACCCGTTCCCCGACGTCTGCCGCCGGCGCCGCAGCCGCTCAAGCGTTGCTCGACACGCTCGTTCGCCGCGGGTATGATACGGTGGATCGGGCAAACCGGACGGGAGCTGGCCAGATGCAGACGAAAACCGTCGATCCCTACGACGAATGGCTTGGCATTCCGCCCAAGGACCAGCCGCCGAACCATTATCGCCTGCTCGGACTGGAGCTGTTCGAGGTGAAGCAAGCCACGTTGCTGTTGAGCGAACTGATGCAACCGGTGACGGAGGAAGTGAAAGAACGAGCCCGCCAACGGCTCCGCGGACGGAAGCCATGACAAGGAGACCCGCCATGCAATTCGTGTCGCGACTCTTGTACGTCAGGCTTTCCAGCCTGACCGGTCAGGCTGGAAAGCCTGACGTACGTGTTCGGTTGCACCCGCTGACCGCCTTTGTCTCCCACCATGGACTCGTGTGGGTCATCGAGATCTTGTTGATGGCGTCATGCCTCGGCGTGGCCGCCGAACCGGCGGCCCAGTCCAGAACGCCCATTCCCGACGCGACCGCTCAGCAAACGGCCAAGAAGGCGGCGGGTGAGTTGTTCGCGGATCGTTTCAAGCAAGCCAAGACGAGCGTCGAGAAGACGACCCTGGCGACCGACATGATGGACGCAGCGGGCAAGGTCCAGGCCGGTTCGGCGGATCAGTACGTCTTGCTGAAGATCGCCCGCGACGTGGCCGCCGGGACGGGTGACGCGGCAACGGCGCTGCAAGCGGTCGAACGACTGCTCGAACAGTTCGACGAACCGGCTGCCGAATTGATTGGCGATACACTGCTGACGGCGGCTCGCGAGGCCACCACCTCCGCGCAGCACAAGGCGGTTGCCGAAGCGGCCCTGAGCATCGCAGGGAAGTTGTCGGACGCCGACCAATACGAGACGGCGCTCCGCCTGGGCGAAGCCGCAAGGTCATCGGCTCAGAGGGCCAAGTTGTATCCGCTGGCCAAGGAGTTGACGGCCCGGATCGAAGAAATCAGACGTCAGCAACTGCTGTCGGAGGATTACCGCAAGGTGTTGAACGTCCTGGAAGACAAGCCCACGGACCCGGCGGCCAACTTGGCCGCGGGTCGGCATCTGTGCTTCGTCAAGGGCAATTGGGATCGCGGCGTGCCGATGTTGGCTCTGGGAAGCGACCAGGCGTTGCGGGCCGCCGCGATCAAGGATTTGCGCGGGGCGACTTCGGCCGAGGAGCAAGCCGCGATCGGCGACGCGTGGTGGGACTTGGCCGAAACCAAGCAAGGCGAGGTGCGGGACACGCTGCGGCTGCGCGCCGGACTCTGGTATCGGCAGGCCGAGCCCAAGCTGGCCGAAGGACTGGCAGCGTTGAAAGTGAAACAGCGGTTGGCGGAGTTGGACACAATTGAACACGAGATCCCCGCGGCTCCAATCGCGGCGACGGAACATCGCGTCGCAGATCCGCGTCAGCAACTGCTCGCGGGGGCCGTCTTGCTGATGACGTTTGAAGCGGAGACGTTTGCACCCAAGGAGGGCCAGATGTTCGTTGCTGACTTGAGCGGATGCGGGAATTACGGCATTGTAGAAGGAGCAAAACGGATTCCTGCTGGCCGAGCGGGCTCGGCACTGCAATTCGAGGGGAAGGCTTCGATCGTCTTGCCGACGCTGGCGACCCAATTGACGCAGGGGCTGCGACAATTATCGATCAGCGCGTGGGTGATGCCAGCCGATCTCAAAGGGGACTCGATGGTGCTGGATATCGGATTCGTAGCAAACGCCAGCATCACCCTTTTTCGCGTCGACGACAAATTTCGCTTCTCACTTTGCGAAACCGCCTGCGCGTTCGAGGGAGTGCAGCCGAGGAACTGGTATCACGTTGTTGCAGTTTGGGACGGAATCGAACAGAGGATCCATGTCGACGGCGTGCTGGCTGACAAGATCACCAACGACCGACTGGTCCTCAATGCAACATCCATCGGTGTCGGCCACGGCGCACGACTTGGCACTCAAGCGAAATCGGCTTCTCGAGCCGGGCGATACTTCCAGGGGTTGATTGACGAAGTTGCCATTTTCAAACGTGCCTTGTCGGAGGACGAGATACAAGTCTTGTTCCAGCTTGGAAGGCGGGGTGAACCGCTCTTAAAGGCCCCGCGAACTCGCTCGGGTCGGTAGCCGTTTCCACGTCGTCTTGGTTGTTCATTCTGATGTTCGGAGGACATAACGATGTTTGCCAGTCTGACAGCCGTATGCTTAACCGCCCTGCTTCAGCCCGTTGGAGCCCCGATGCCGACGAGGGAAAGTGGCACATCTCCAGTGCGGACGGCTGCCGGAGGAGGTTGCGGATCGCATTCGCAGCTTGCCGTTTCCACAGATCGAGGCCTTGGGCGAAGCCTTGCTCGGTTTTCAGTCCCTGGCTGATCTGCACAACTGGTTGGGTCCAAGCGACGATCCCGCCGAGTGAAGCCGTTCGAAGGATTACCGCAAGACGTTGAGCGTGCTGGAAGGCAAGCCGACGGACCTATCCTCACAGCCGAGCAGCACGGATTGCCGCCGCCCGCTGACGGACCTCCGGATCGGGATCGGACAAGAGGCGCGCCAGTTGTTTTCGGTGAGCGCCCCGGAATCGTCACGGTGCGGACACACAACCGCATAGCCTCGAGGGATATCACAGCCAAGTCTCCTCGGAAAGGGCGCTCACCTGCCGCGGGATGCCGAGTTGCCTCTCTGGAAGCGTCGCGCCTGCGACTTCGGCTTGGATCTCCGGCGTGACCAGTTCCCGCAACCATTGTCGGAACTCCATCGGGTCTGTGTAGCTCTTGAGCGTCGCCAGAGCCAGGCGGACTTGGGCCAGGTTAAAAAGCCCGGTCAATCGCCCGCAGGACCTGGCCGTCGGTCGGCAGGTCGCTGGCCAAGAACCGCTTCAGCGGAATCGGGGTTTCATCCATCCTGTACGCCGTGCCCGGCGCGTGGACGCCGTAAATGGCCGTGGTAAACGCGACGTGCGGCAAGAAAGGGCATTCCGCATGAGGATAATCCAGTACGATGCTGGGCAACTCGCGCAACGAATCCCAGGCCGCCGGCGATAACCTCGCCAGCGACTCGCTGCCCACGATCACACAAGCGTCCACTTCGCGCCGCTCGAGCAATTCATTCGCCGAGTACTCGCCGGGACCGTAACGCGGGTAACCGCGGGCCAGGTTGACGCTGAACGGAAACCCGGTCTGCCAACACAAAACGCTGTCCGCGCCCGCCACATCGCCCGGAATGCGCATCCGGCGAGCATAGAAACGCGTGTGGCGATTGAGATCGGTCACCAGTCGCAACAAGGCTTCGACCGCGTGATGCCCGCCACGAGCATGGCGAGTCAGCCCTAAGCCAAAGAAAACAATGCCCGACCGGCAGGACTTCATCCGCTGGGCAAGCGACGCCAGTTGCTCCCGCGCCGCACCGCAGGCCCGGCTCTCGCCGGGGATCGCCAAGCCGCGGACCAACATCCGAAGCGTCCAAAGAGCTTCGAAGTCGGCCCCCGGTTCGATTTGCAGGAACAAGTCGGCCTGGCGCGCCGTGGCCGTCGGCTCGGTGTCGACCACGACCAGAAACCGATCACGACGGCCTCGCGGGACGAACAGCCCCGCGACGTCGCCCGAGTAGCGTTCCAGGTGCCGCGGGTGACTCTGCACCGGATTCGATCCCCAGAACACGACCAGATCACACCGATTGCGGACCTCGCCCAAACTGCAAGTGCTCTCGCCCACCTGCTGCAACGCCACGATCGACGGCCCGTGGCAGCGCGAAGCGGTCGTGTCGATGGTCCCGCCCAGGCGATCGGCCAGCCGGACAGCGGCCCGCTGGCCTTCGGTGCTGCTGCGGGACAAGCCGTAGATCAGCGGAGCCCGAGAGTACCGCAACAGATCCGCCGCGGCAGCGACGGCCGCATCCAGCGGCGCCGAGCGGCCCGCGATCCGAGCCGCCGCGGCGGGCGCGTTTCCCAACGCGAGAAACCACGGTTCCGCCAGCGGACAACTGGGCTGCACTCCGACGATCCGGTTGTCTCGAATCGAAACGGTCAGATCGTCGCAGACGCAGCCGCAGATCGTGCAGGCGACATCGCGAACGGTGACTTCAGAACCTGGAGACATCTTGTATCGCTCCGCCAAATCATAAGGCCGGCGACGGGCTCGCCTGCCTGACTTCGTACAATCGGTCTACCTCGGGACAGGCCACTTCTTGCTGCGAGCCGTCGGGCCAGTGGATCAGAACCTGGTCGACTCGCGTCGCAGTTCCCAGGCCGAACGTGGCGATCAACTCGCATTGCGACAAATAGCTGCGGGTCGCGGAGACATCCCGACTCATCACCCGTTGGTCCGCCCGAACTTCGATCCAGGCACCGACGGCGTCCCGGTTGACGCGCGTTCCGGTCAAGCGGAACCGCAGCCAGTGGTGGCCCAGTTGTTGGTCGTTCCGCAACAGCCGCGGACGGCCGCCGACACAGGCGATCAGCACGTCCAGATCGCCATCGCCATCGAAATCGCCATACGCACAGCCGCGGCCGACCAGCGGGCCGTGAAAATCCGCGCCGGTGTTCTCCGGCGGAACGGCACAGAACTCGGTCAGCTCCTCCGGCCCCGCGTTCCAGAACAGCTGGGGCGGCTGCTCGTACCGCTGGCTCTCCTGGATCTTGGCGATGTCATCCTCCAGGTGCCCATTGGCCATCAGCAGGTCCAAACGCCCGTCCAGGTCGTAGTCGAAAAAGAACGTGCCGAACGTCAGCACCAGCCGCGTGGCCGGTCCCAGGCCCGTCGCAATCCCTTCGTCGGTGAAACTCAACCCGCCGCCCGACGATACGAACAGGGCGTTCATTTCGTTGGCAAAGTTGCCGATTGCCAGCCCCAGGTCGCCGTCGTTGCGGAATCGAGCGGCGTCGATGCCCATCGCTCCGCGGGCTTGCCCGCTGGTATCAAACGCCACGCCGGCCACCGCGCCAATCTCCTCGAACGTGCCGTCCCGCCGGTTGTGAAACACCAAATTCTGCACGGTATCGTTGGCCAACACCACATCCATCCAGCCGTCGCGGTCCAAGTCGATCAGCACCAGCCCCAGCGATTTGGCCAGCGGGACCCCCGTGGCAGGATTGCGGATGCACAGCCCCGCTTGCTGCGTGACGTCCGTAAACTTGCCCCCGCCCTCGTTGCGGTACAAATACGGAAAAGTCCCCGCATACGATGTGGGCGGCAGGTACGCGCGATGCACGCCGTCCAGCGTCCGTTCGAGGCTGAGGTCGATCTCCGGCGACCACTCGACGTAGTTGGCGACGAACAAATCCAGGAGACCGTCGCGATCGTAGTCGAACCAGCCGCAGGCGGTGCTCCAAGCCTGTGGATCGCCGCCCACCCCCGCCTCGCCGGTCACCTCGACAAACCGCCCGCTCGCGTTGCGGAACAAGCGATTCTCGCCCACCGTCGACACGAACAAGTCCCGCCAGCCGTCATTATCATAATCGCCGACCGCCACCCCCATGCCATAGAGCGTATGAGCCAACCCCGCCTCGGACGTCGCGTCTCGAAATCGGCCCGTGCCGTCGTTCTCGTACAATGCCATCGTAGGCGGCGGCTGATCCTGCGGCTGTCGGCCCGGCCAGTAGCAGGAATTGACCAGCAACAGATCCTGGTGCCCATCGTTGTTGTAATCGAATACGGCACAGCCGCCGCCCATCGTCTCCGGCAGCAACTTGTCGCCATACGCCCCGTTGCAGTGAACGAAGCGAATCCCCGCCGCCGCGGTGACGTCGGTGAACAGAACGCGGGGAATCTGCTGGTCGGGACTGCGGCGAACTTCCGGCGCCGCCAGCGGCGCGACCGTCCCCGCGGCGGATTCCGCGGGCCGGTTCAGCCGGTACACGGCCAATCCGATTGCCGGAACCAGCACGGCGAGCGCGACCAGCGAACGCCGCAGCGCACGGCGAAACGCCTCGTCGTCAGCGATGTTGCGTTCTTCAGAGTTTTCGCTCATCAGCGCAAGAATTCAAAGCGGCCCCATGAACATGAGAATGATGACCGTGATGCCGAGCACAAGCAGGCCGAACGTCCAGAGGATGAGGTTCTTTTTGAATCGCCACTTCTCTCGTTCCGCCGCCGTTCGCGTCCGTAATTCCAACGCGTCGTCGCCGGTGCCGACGAGCTTTGTGGGATCGCGCAACTTGACATAGCCGCCCTCCGGCGTTGGCAGCACGATCGGCCGGGCGGGACCGCCGCCAGGCTGGGGAAGCATGGCGCCCGAGTCCCTGGCGGAAAACGGGGCCTGCGATCCTGGGCTGCCCGCCGTCCCGGGCGGCAACAGAGCCTCTGCCCCGCCCATCGTCGCCCTTCCCGGCTGAGGCCCGCTCATCGGCAACCGGCCTCCGCCTGCCGGCAGAACGCCGGGCGCAGTCCCGCCGCCGGCGCCTGGCGGCGACGGCAGCGGTGACTCCGGCCGCCCCGGAACACTCGCCACCCGCTGCTCGGCGCCGCTGGTTTGCGGTCTCGCCGCGGCCGGCACCACGGGAGTGGACGGCGCTGCGCCAGACGCCTGACCCGTTGGTGTTGACAGGGGTGTGGACGGGGGAGTGGACCGCGGCGCGGGACGCTGAGCCGCCGGCGGCCGTTGCGTTGGAGGCACCCGCGGCGCCGACGCCGTACCGGGCCCTCCCAGGGGACGCTCTTGCCCTGCCCCCGGACCGCCCGGCTGCGGACCGCCCGGCTGTGGACCGCCTGGCTGCGGACCGCCCGGCTGCGGACTGACGGGCTGCGGGCGAAGGGGTCGCTGAGTCTGCGGGCCGGCCAAGGGCCGCTCTTGGCCCGTGGGTATCTGCGACGGCGGCGGGGGAAAACCAGGCGCCGGTGCCAACGGCCGCTCCTGTCCGGCCGGCAGCATCGGCTGGCCGGGTCCACCTGGGGCGAATCCCGGCATCGGCGCGGGCGGACGCACGGGAATTTCCTGGCCGGCGTGCCCAGGGATACCGCCGCCGGGAAGCTGCGCCGGTCCAGCGCCCGGCGGCGGGTATCCGGTCATCGCCGGCAACACGACGACGCCCCGGCAATGCGGGCACGCGACTTGCTGGCCGCCCAGCGAGCTATCGACCTGAAACAGCCCCGCACAATGGGGACAGGAAAACTGCATTGCAGCCATGGAAGCATCTCACCCGTGCAAGCGTGGATTTCTCGTCATGGTAGACCAGCGGCGACGGAGAAGCCAGAGGACCTGTATGGCAAGCTTGTCGGACAAGCTCGTGGCCACGACACTCCGCCGCATCGCGTCTAGCCGCCCACGTTCCGCAAGGCGCCGGCCACGTCTTGCAGCGCGTCGCGAGCCCGAGCCAGCACGTTGGTCCGGCGGGCGAAACCGTGGATCAAACCGTCGTAGCGTCGGAGCATCACCGGCACGCCGGCGGCGCCCAGTCGTTGGGCGTAAGCCTCGCCTTCGTCCCGCAATGGATCGTATTCAGCAGTCATGATCAGCGCGGCCGGCAGACCGCTCAAATCGTCCGCTCGCAATGGAGAAGCGTAGGGTAAATGGCCGTCTTGCTGGCGATTCAAATAGTGCCGCCAAGACCAGATCATGGCGGCGCGGGTCAGGTGGTACCCGGTGGCGTTCTCGCGGTACGAAGGCGTGTCGAAATAATAATCCAAGACCGGATACAGCAGCACCTGGAACGCCAATCGCAGTCCGCCCCGATCGCGAGCCAACAGCGCAACGGCAGCGGCCAGATTCCCGCCCGCGCTATCGCCCGCGACCGCGATCCGCCGCTGGTCCACGCCGATCTCGTCGGCCTGCTCGGCGACCCAGCGCGTGGCCGCCAAGGCATCCTCCAGCCCCGCCGGAAACTTGTGTTCGGGGGCCAAACGGTAATCGACCGAAACCACGGCCCAGCCGGAGGCATGAGCCAGTTGACGGCAGTAAACGTCGTGCGTTTCGATGCTGCCCATGACCCAACCGCCGCCGTGCAGGAAGACCACCACGGGCAGCACGGCGGCCGACGAAGGCCGATATATCCGGATGCGGATCGAATCCTGCGGACCGGGAATCTGGCGATCCTCCCAGGCAAAGATCTCTGGAGCCCGCTCCAGGAAACAGCTGCCCAAGGCCATCTGACGGCGGGCTTCCTGCGGCGTCATCGCTTCGTACGGCGTCAAATTCGCCTTGGCCATCTGCGCCAAGAGGACGCGGGTCTGCGGATCCAACGGCATCACGACTCCTTTATGTCCCGGGTTGGTAAGCAAATAAGTGAGCGGCAAGACGCTAGCCGCCGGTTGGGGACCGTCCAAAACACCGGCGTCTCGCCGCTCACTCCCTACCGGACCGTTCTTTCTCGAACAGTGCCAAGCGGATAGCGTAGGGCTTGCACGCGGTAGGGTCAAGCTGTGGGACCGGCGGCTGTCTGGGCATCCGGCCTTGTCCGGCTCGGCTTGCGGACGCTACAATCAGCCGACGACCATGGGCGGTTCATCTCTTGCGAGTGCAGCGTCGGAGCGGATGCGGGAGCTGGCCCGGCGCCTGAACGAACACGAAGGCTTTGCCGACGTGGTGTCCGCGCTGTCCCGGGGACAGCCGGCCACGCTGGACGGAGTCTGGGGATCGTCGTGCGCGCTGGTCGCGGCAGCGCTGGTGCCCGCGGCCGCTGAATTGCTGCCTGCGGCGGTGGGGCCGCTGGTTGTCGTCTGTCCGCACCAGGATGACATCGACACCTTTTGCGACGATTTTTCCCTCTTCTCCTCCATTCCCGCCAGCCGTTTTCCGGCTTGGGAATCCGAACCCAGCGAGCGGGTTCTGCACGACGACATCCACGCGGACCGGCTGCGGATGTTGAAGCAACTGGTTCGCGGGATGGACGCGGGAATGTCGCCGCCGGCCGTTGCGGACGCTGCCGGCCGGCCCGTCGCGGCGCTGTCGCCAGTGATCGCGACCAGTATCCAGAGCCTGTTACAGCCCACGCCCAGCCGCCAACGGTTGGCGGCCAGCAGCCGGCGTCTGGGCATCGGCCAGCATGTCGCGATCGAACCGCTGCTGGCCTGGCTGGTCGAACGCGGCTTTCACGCGACCAGCGCCGTCGAGTTGCCTGGCGAGTTCTCCAGCCGCGGCGGACTGCTCGACGTGTTCGCCACCGACTGGTACCAGCCCGTGCGGCTCGAGTTTTTCGACGACGTCATCGAATCGCTGCGGCGGTTTGACGTCCAGACGCAACGCAGCTTGGAATCACTGGACGAAATCGAGATCACCGTGGCTCCGCCTGCGGCGGACGACCGCGGCCATTTCGGCGACTATCTGCCGCCGTCGAGCATCTTTTTGTTCCACGAGCTGGAACGGTCGGAAGAGGAAGCCAAGGCTTACCTGACGCGGCTCGAACGGCCGCAAGATCTGCACCGCTTTGCCGACGTCATGGCACAAACGGCGCGGTTTGCCGTCGCCACCGCCGCCGGTCTGGCACGCGGCAGCTTGGGTGCCTGCTGCCATCTGCAGATCGAGTCGGTCGAACGGTTCAGCGGGGAAATCGACCGCGTGCGAGCGGAGTTGGACCAGGTCGGCCAAGGGCACGAAGTCTTCTTGGTGTCGCAGACCGAGGCGGAGGTCGAGCGGCTGACGGAACTGCTGCGGACCACGCAACTGGCCGCCACCGGACGGCTGCATTTGCCTCTGGGAACTCTGCGGCAAGGCTTTCGGCTGGCCCGCGACCAGGTGATCGTGATTACCAGCGGCGAATTGTTTCAGCGCGGCGAACTGCGGCGAGTGCCTCGGCGGCGGCTGGGCAAAGCGATCGACAGCTTTTTGGATCTGCGCCAAGGCGACCTGGTCGTCCATCTGGCGCACGGCATCGGCCGCTATCGCGGCATGCAGTTGCTGGACAAGGACGGCCGCGTCGAGGAGCACTTGCAGATCGAATTCGCCGGCGGCACCAGGATCTACGTGCCCGCGACCCGCATCGGCCTGGTCCAGAAGTACGTCGGCGGAACCAAGACGCGGCCGGTACTGGCCAAGATCGGCAACAAGACCTGGGTGCGGCAGAAGCAGGCGGCCGAGTCCGCGGTGATCGATCTGGCCGCCGAGTTGCTGGAACTGCAAGCCGAACGACGTGCCCGCCCCGGCATTGCGTTCGCGGTGGAAAGCGATTGGCAACGCGAATTCGACGCCTCGTTTCCCTATCAGGAGACGCCCGACCAGTTGCTGGCGATCGCGGCGATTCAGAAGGACATGTCCTTGGCGCGGCCCATGGACCGGCTGCTGTGCGGGGACGTGGGGTTTGGCAAGACCGAACTGGCGATGCGAGCCGCGTTCAAGGCCGTCGACAACGGCTACCAAGTCGCCTTGCTGGCGCCCACCACGGTGCTGGTCGAACAGCACTATCACACGTTCCGCCAGCGGATGGCCGAGTTTCCCTTCGACATCGCCCGGCTGAGCCGCTTTTGTTCGGCCCGCGAACAGCGGGAAATCACCCGCCGCTTGGCCGCCGGCCAGATCGACATCGTAATCGGCACGCATCGCCTGGCGTCCCAAGACGTACGGTTCTGCAACCTGGGCCTGGTGATGATCGACGAAGAGCAGCGATTCGGAGTCGAGGTCAAGGAGCGTTTGAAGGCGCTGCGCGCGACCGTCGATGTACTGACCCTGACGGCCACCCCGATCCCGCGGACGCTGCACATGTCGCTGGTCGGCGTGCGGGACATCTCGAACCTCGAGACGCCGCCCGAGGACCGCATGGCGACGGAAACCCGGCTGACGCGGTTCGACGCCGACCTGATTCGCCACGCCGTGCTCCGCGAACTGAACCGCAACGGTCAGATTTTCTTCGTTCACAATCGGGTCGAGGACATCCACGTCGTCGAACAGCGGCTGCGGTACATCGTGCCGGAAGCCCGCATCCGGATCGGGCACGGCCAGATGCCCGAGACCCAGTTGGAAGAAGTCATGGTCGATTTTGTCGAGGGCAAGTTCGATCTGCTGCTAGCGACGACGATTGTCGAGAGCGGGTTGGACATCCCCAATGCGAACACGATTTTCATCGACGAAGCGGACCGCTACGGCCTGGCCGACCTGCACCAGCTGCGCGGCCGGGTCGGCCGCTACAAGCATCGCGCCTACTGCTATCTGTTGATCGATCCCGGCAAGAACGTCACGCCCAATGCGGCTCGGCGGTTGCGGGCGATCGAGGAATTCAGCGAGTTGGGGGCCGGATTCGCCTTGGCCATGCGGGATTTGGAGATCCGCGGGGCAGGCAACCTGTTGGGCACCCAGCAGAGCGGGCACATCGCGGCGGTGGGCTACGAATTGTATTGTCAGTTGCTGGAAAACGCCGTCCGGCGACTGAAGCAGATGCCGCCCAAGCTGTCCATCGATGTGGACCTGGCCCTGCCGGGGCAGGCTTATCTGCCCTCGGATTATGTGCCCGACATGCGGCTCAAGATCGATCTGTACCGCAAGCTATCGCGGATCATCCATCCCGATGAATTGCAAGAGTACCGCGCCGAATTGACCGACCGTTTCGGACCGCTGCCGGAGCCCGTCGAGCGGATGCTGGCACGCGAAGCCTTGAAGATCGAAGCCGCAATCTGGCAAATCGCAGAGGTTTATTTGGAAGATCGGTTCCTCGTTTTCCGATACACCAGTCGGCCGCGGATCGAACAATTGGCCAAAACCAGCGGCGGAAAACTTCGGGTCGTCGACCAGCACAGTGCGTATCTGCGTGTGCCGCCGGGAGTTGCGGAACCGGACGCAATTCTAAACCTTGTCAAATCAGTGTTGCGGTCTCCGTGAGCTGCCGTCTATAATCCCGCGCGCCGCCAAGCCGCCGACACGACGAAGGCGGCGAGCCTATTCGTATCTTTCTCTTCTCTCGGCAACAAGGGCGAACAGCTTGTTCCCACGGACGGGATTATCGGTCGTGTGCGTGATCGCTGTGTGTGCAGCCGGTTTCTGGCTGCGCGCCGTGCTAGCGGAGCAACCGCCGCCGCCGCCTCGATTCGACACCGAACTGAATCAGCCGCCGCCCGTACCGCCGGCTGCGGTCCAGGGCTCGGGATTCGGGGCCCAGGGATTCGGGGGCCAGGGTTCCGGCGGGGGGATGCCTCCCGCGGTTGCATACAACGTGCCGGCTTCCGGCGTCTTTGGCCCGCCGGGGATGAACGTTCCTCAGGAGCAAGCACGACGGCTGCCCCTGGCCCAATCGCAGATATACGGCGACGGCATGCGAACGAGTTCGCTCGCTCCCTCGCCGACGCCGACAGCGGCGCAGCCCTGGACGCCCGGTGCAAGCCAGGTGTGGGGAAGAGATGCTCCCACACAGCCCTGGATGCCGCCGGCGCCGCCCGTGGCCGAGGAACCGCCCATCACGATCTTCAAACCCGGCCAGATCATCGCTTGGGTCGGGGACCAGCCGATTCAAGCCGGCGACATCATGCCGATGGTCGAACAGATCATGGCGCCGCACCTGGCCGAAATGGATCCCAAGGTGGTCGAACAGCAGAAAGCGGCCATCGATCATCAGAAAGACAAGTTGATGAGGCAGGCCCTGGATAGTTCGATCCAGACAAAACTGCTGTACTTGGATTTCCTGCGCACGATACCGGCCGACAAGAAAAAGGAAATTCTGCCCAAGATCACCAGCCGCGCCGAAGAGCAGTTCATGGAAAAGCAACTGCCCGAGGCGATGGAAAAAGCCAAGGTCGAGACCCAGGCGGAACTGGATGCCAAGCTGCGGGAATTCGGATCCTCAATCCAAAGCCAGAAACAGAGCTTCATCGAACGGGCGCTGGGGCAATCCGTGCTGTCACAAAAGGTGAACTACGAGCCGGAGATCACGCACCAGGCGATGCTGGACTACTACTACGCCAACATCGCGGATTATGAGATTTCCGCCCGTGCGCGGTGGGAAAAACTGACCGTCCGCTTCGATCGCTTCGCTACGAAACAGGAAGCCTGGGCCGCGCTGGGCGCCATGGGCAACGAAGTCCTCCGCGGCGCGCCGCTGCACGCCGTGGCCCAACGCCAGTCGCAGGGCATCGACGCTCGCGAGGGCGGCTATCACGATTGGACCAACCGCGGCAGCCTGGCGTCCGAAACGCTCGACCAAGCCATCTTCAACCTGCCGGTCGGCCGTTTGAGCGACCGCCTGGAAGACGCCCAGGGCTTCCACATCGTGCGGGTCATCGAACGAGTCGAAGCCGGCCGCGTTCCGTTCGAGCAAGCCCAGATCGACATCAAAGAAACGCTCCGCAAAGAGCACGTCAAGGAACAAGTCAACGCCTACGTCGCCAAGCTGAAGCAAGAAATCCCCGTCTGGAACACGCTGGAAGATAACCCGCCCCTGGTAGGCGAAGCCGGCAGCAACCGCCGATCATAGGATTTCCCCCCGGCTCAGACGTACAGAATTCAATTTTGCCGGGCATCGACTGTGCTGCGTGGAGAACGCCTCGCCCGGCAAAATTGAATTCTGTACGTCTGAGCCCTTCTCGTTGCGGCGGCGATACTGCGTTAGGCTAATGGAAGTGTTCAAGACCTGCCCAAGTGCAGGCGGAAGCCTGGACTCCAGCGAACTCAAACCGGCCCAGGAGGGAAACCATGCGTCTCGTGTTCCACAAGCGGCTTTTCCCCGCAACATCCGATTTTGTATCCCGTCCCCGGCCTGGCTGGCCCGGCGTCGCGTTGGCTTTGACGCTGGGCGCGACCCTGGCCGGATGGTCCCCGGCCGCCGAGCGGCGGCCGAATGTAATCGTGATCTTGACGGACGACCAGGGTTCGGTCGATGCGAATTGTTTCGGCGCCACCGACCTGCATACACCGGGGATCGACTTGCTGGCCCAGCGAGGCGTGCGGTTCACCCAGTTCTATTCGGGCGCCCCGGTTTGCTCGCCCAGCCGAGCCGCCCTGCTGACGGGCCGCTATCCGATCCGGGCCGGCGTGCCGGGCAATGTCAGCTCGCAACAAGGCCAGGCGGGCATGCCGCCGGAACAAGTCACGATGGCCGAGATCTTCCAGGCGGCCGGATACGCCACCGGGCACATCGGCAAGTGGCACCTCGGGTACACGCCCGAGACGATGCCCAACGCCCAAGGCTTCGATCATTCCTTTGGCCACATGGGCGGCTGTATCGATAACTTTTCGCACTTCTTCTACTGGCAAGGCCCCAACCGGCACGACCTGTGGCGCAACGGTGTCGAGATCCAATGCCCCGGCCAGTTCTTTCCCGATCTGATGCTGGCCGAAGCGATCGAGTTCATCGAGCGGAACCAGGAGCGGCCGTTCTTCCTGTATTTTGCCAAGAACACGCCTCACTATCCGTACCAAGGCGATCCGCAGTGGCTGGAACATTACCGCGACGTGCCGTACCCGCGGAATCTGTACGCCGCCTTCGTGACGACGCTGGACGCCCGCGTCGAACGGTTGGTCAAACGAGTCGATGCCCTGGGACTGGCCGAGCAGACGATCGTGGTCTACCAGTCGGACAACGGGCATTCGACCGAGGAGCGGGCCCACTTCGGCGGCGGCAGCGCCGGGCCGTATCGCGGCGCCAAGTTCAGTTTGTTCGAGGGCGGGATTCGCGTGCCGGCGGTCATCAGCTGGCCGAACCGGCTGCCGTCCGGTGCTGTCCGGGGGCAACGAGCACATGCCTGTGATTGGCTGCCGACGCTGGCGGAATTGTGCGGCGTCGAGCCGCCGGCCGAATTGGACGGCCGCAGCTTGACCGCCGTCATCCGCTCGGAATCCGCGCCCTCGCCGCACGACGTGCTGCACTGGACCACCGGCAACAGCTGGGCGGTGCGCGAAGGCGATTGGAAACTGTTGGGCAACCCGCGAGACACCAGCACAAAAGATTCGCCGCCCCCAGGTGAGCCGCTGTTCCTGGTGAATCTGGCCGATGATCCGGGCGAAACGAAGAACCTGGCCGCCGACCACCCGGACATCGTGCGGCGGCTGAAAGATCGGCACGAGGCGATGTCTCGGCGGTGACCGAAGAGGAAATCGCCGAGAGGAAACGAAAATACGCAGGAATCCGTGACTCCGGCGTCAGAGCAGGGACCACGGCGGCCGCATCGCGCGCAACAGCATGGCGTTGGCCTGGGCGTCGTCCAAGAAGCATTCGGCTTGCGGATCCCACTTCAGCGAGCGGCCCAGGCGGAGGCCGATGTTCGCCGCGTGGCAGATGGTGGTGGCCCGTTGGGCGCTTTCGGGATGGCAGATGGGCTGCCGCCGGGACTTGATACAGTCCAGCCAGTCGCGCACGTGGTCGCCGGTCTGCGCCCACCCCGGAGCGGTCACGTTTCGGGCCCGCAAGATCGACTTGGGCTCCGCCGTCACGTTGTTGGTCTCGTCGTCCACCTGAATCCAGCCCTCGGTCCCGACGAAGCGGATGTAGCGGTCCTGGAAAGCACCGCTGGAACGGATGATGATCTTCACCCCGTCGGCATACGTACAGCAACAATCGGCGGTCACGGGCGTCTCGCTGAAGGCGTCGGGCTTCCACGTAGCCGTGCCTTCATAGGTGACGGGACCGGTATCGTCGCGTTGCAAGCCCCACTGGGCGATATCGGTGTAGTGGCAACCCATGCCGATCACCGGCCCTGCGCCGGTGTCCCAGAAATAGTTCCAGCCGTTTACGTAGGCCGCGGTATACGGATGCCAGGCTGTCGGCCCGAGCCACATGTCGTAGTCGAACCCTTCGGGCACCGGACGCGGCGTATCCAGGCCGACCGTCGGCCCTTCCCAAACCTGACACACGACGGTGTGAACTCGACCGATCATCCCGCTGCGAGCGACCTCGACCTGGAAGCCGTAAGAACCCACGGAGCGGCGCTGGTGGCCGGCCTGGTAAATGGTGCCGTAGCGGGTCATTGTATCGACCATCGCCCGGCCCTCGCCGATGGTCAACGAGACAGGTTTCTCGCAGTAGATGTCCTTGCCCGACTTGGCAGCCAGGATCGAATGCGGGGTGTGCCAGCGGTCGCCCGTGGCGATCAGCACGGCGTCGATATCACGGCGAGCCAGCAGATCGCGAAAGTCGGCGTACGCGGCACAGTCCTGGTTTCCATAGCGAGCGTCCACGACCTGTTTAGCCCGCGTCAGCCGCTCGTCCCGACAATCCGACACGGCAAGGCACTGGACGTCGTCGAACATCATAAAGTGGGGCAGGATCGCCGCACACCGCCCACCATACCCGATCACTCCCAGCGTGATCCGCTCGCTCGGCGCGGGAGCGGTCCTGCCGAACACGCGCCCCGACAGCACCAGCGGCGCCGTCAGCGCCATTCCTGTTGCGGCGGTGCGTTGGAGAAAGCTCCGGCGGCTGAGACTCGGCTTCGTTTCCATCGTGCGGCTCCTGGATTCTTGGGACGTAAAGCTACGGAAACACTGGTTGCCGCCAATCTAGACCGCGGCCAAGCCGGTGTCAATCAATGGTGTGCCATCCATGGCGTCAATACATGGTTGTTTCAGGGCGCACTTGACTGCGGCAAATCCGCCAACAAGACGCGAATCCCGCATTCGCCGGTTGCACCTCATCCGCCCGGCGGCGGCGGTGGGGTGGGCGCCTTCTGTGTCGAGGCACTGACGAATTTGGGAATGTCGGGTTCGGGGACTTCTTTGATCAGGCGGCGGATCAGGTCGTCCGTGCCCAACCCTTCGGCTTGAGCCTGAAAATTGGTGCTGATGCGATGCCGCAGCACGGGGATGGCGATCTTGCGGACGTCGTCGATACTGACCGAAAAGCGGCCGTCCATCGCAGCCAAGGCTTTGCCGCCGTTGATCAAGAACTGACCGGCTCGCGGCCCGGCGCCCCAATCCACCAGGTCGCGGACGAACGAGGGGGCTGTCGGATCCTTGGGCCGCGTGGCGCGCACCAGGCGAGCGACGTACTTGATGATGTACTCGCTGACCGCCACCGAGTTGACCAGCCGCTGGACGTTCACGATCACTTTGGCCGACATGACCTTTCGCGTTTCGACTTTTTCCTGCCGCGTGGTCACGGCCAGGATCCGCTCTTCCTCCTCGGCCGTCGGGTAATCGACCTTGATGTTGAACATGAACCGGTCCAATTGAGCTTCGGGCAGCGGATACGTGCCTTCCTGTTCGATCGGGTTCTGGGTGGCGATCGTAAAGAACGGATCCGGCAGCGGGTACGTCGTGCGGCCCACGCTGATTTCCCGCTCTTGCATCGCCTGCAGCAGGGCGGCTTGCGTCTTGGGGGGCGTGCGGTTGATTTCGTCGGCCAGCAGGATGTTCGTGAACACCGGACCTTCGACAAAACGGAAATTACGGCGGCCGGTGCTTTCCTCTTCCAGCACGTTCGTGCCCGTAATGTCGGACGGCATCAAGTCGGGCGTGAATTGGACGCGTTTGAACGACACGTCCAGGATCTGCGACAGGGTGCTGACCATCAGCGTTTTGGCCAGTCCCGGCACGCCCTCCAGCAGGCAATGTCCGCGGGTAAAGATGGCGGCGAACAACTGCTCGATGACCTCATGCTGGCCGACGATCACCTTTTGCAGCTCCTGCTGCATCAACAGCCGATGCTGGGCGAATTCCTGCAAGATGTCGCCGATGCTACGGGGTTTGCTGGACAACGCGTTGATCCTCCCTGGGGATTAGAGATCTCAAATCCCAAATCTCAAATCCCAAATCTCAAATCCCAAATCCCAAATCCCAAATCTCAGATCTCAAATCTCAAATCTCAGATCTCAAATCTCAGATCTCAAATCTCAGATCTCAGATCTCAAATCTCAAATCTCAAATCTCAAATCTCAAATCTCAAATCCCAAATCCCAAATCCCAAATCTCAAATCCCAAATCCCAAATCCCAAATCTCAAATCCCAAATCGTGCCCGCACGGCGCGCATCCAACGAACAGAGACTCGGCTGCGGACAAGCCCGAGCCCACCGTTCGTTCAGCCTGCGATTTGACGCTCGACGTTCCGCATGGTCTCGATACTCCGCCTGGCAATTGCTTCGCCGCCCGGCGAGGTGTCGAAGACCTCGACGGAAACCCAGCCGCGATAATCGGCCTCGCGCAGCGCCCGGAAGATGGGAACGAAATCAAAGTCGCCCATGCCGGGGCCTTGGCTGTTGCGATCGTTGGCGTGGAAATGGACGAGCCACGAGCGGTACTTGCGGATCAGGTCCGCCGTGGGCACGGCTTCGGAACTCATCGCCAGGCAATCCAGCAGCAGGCGGCAATTCGCCGCATCGACCCGCTCGGCGACTTCTACCGCCTCGGCGGCCGTGCTCATAAAGTTCGTGGTTCGCGGGGACAACGGCTCCAAGGCGAGGACGACGCCCCACTCCGCCAACTTGGGCATCACCCTCCGCAACACTTCGACGGCGTGCGCCGTGCCCTCCTCGCGACTGACGCCCGGCAGCAGGTTCCGCTGCTTAGGCGATCCAAATACCATGATCTTGCCGCCCAGGTCGTAGCAGAACCGGCCCAACTCGACCAGATAGGCCGCCGTCTCTCGGCGCACGGAGGCGTCGGGACTGGTCAAATGAAACCCCTCGGTCTTGGCCAGCAGCCAGTGCAAAGCGACCAGCTCCACGCCCGCCCGCTCGGCTTGCTCCCGCAACCGGTCCCTCGTGGCGGCAGAAATTCTCCGCACGTCCGGATCGATGGTGAATGGTGCAATCTCGATGCCCCGATAGCCGCATTGCGCCGCGAACTGAAAGATCTTCTCTTGCGGCCAGTCCAAGAAAGTCTCGTTGCAGATCGCGTATTTCCAGTTCGCGGAATCGGCAGCCGGTTCCGCTTCGGCGGCCGTCAGGACCGACCCCGCGCCCGAGCACGCCGCGCCCGAGCACGCCACGGCCGCGGCGGCAACCTGCTGCAGGAATGCGCGTCGAGATGCCGGGACGAGGGGTTCCGCCGGTGGATTTCGGCTTTGTTTCGTCATGGGGCGTTTATCCCTTGTCAGTGTCCTTGCGCCGCCAGGTAACGTTCCGCATCCAAGGCCGCCATACAGCCGGTACCGGCGGACGTGATGGCCTGGCGATAGTAGTCGTCAGCCACATCGCCCGCGGCGAACACGCCCTCGACGCTGGTGATCGTGCGGAACGGGGCCGTCCAGCGGATGTAACCCTTGTCGTTCATATCCAGTTTGCCGCGCAGGAACGCCGTGTTGGGCGTATGGCCGATCGAAGCGAACATGCCCACCACGGGCAATTCTCGCCCCGTTTCGTCCTTGGTGCTCTTCAGCCGCAGTCCCGTCACGCCGTCCTGGTCGTTGCCCAGAACCTCCTCGACGACATGGCTCCAGACCAGTTCGATCTTTGGATTGTTCAGAGCCCGCTGCTGCATGATTTTCGAGGCCCGCAATTCGTCCCGGCGATGCACCAGGTAGACCTTTTCGGCAAAGGCGGCCAGATAGTTCGCCTCTTCGATGGCCGAATCGCCGCCGCCGACGACCGCTAGCGGCTTGTTGCGGAAACGCGGCAGCGCGCCGTCGCACACGGCACAGGCGCTGACGCCGCGATTCTTGAACTTTTCTTCCGAGGGCAGGCCCAAATAGTTGGCCCGCGCCCCGGTGGCCACAATCACCGTGTGCGTTTCCACCGGCGGACCATCGCCCGGGATGACTCGCAGCGGTCGGCCGCTGAAGTCCACATCGACAATGTCGTCGCCGATGACGCGCGTGCCGAAATTCAGCGCCTGCTGCTTCATCAGTTCCATCAACTCGACGCCTTGGACCGCATAGTACGGCCGGCCGTTCTGCTCGTGCCCTTTGGGGACCGGCGGCAGATTGTAGTGGCGATCCTCGGCGACGGCGCTTTCCACAAACGCGCGGATGTCGCCCGCCGGAAAGCCGGCATAGTTCTCGACCTCGGTCGTAAAGGCCAGTTGCCCCAGCGGGATCATTTCCGGCTGCACCGTCCCCTCGTACAGCAACGGCTGCAAATTGGCCCGCGACGCGTAGATGGCTGCCGACCAGCCCGCCGGCCCGCTGCCGATAATCACGACTTTCTCCGCCATGTGGCTTGCTCCTTCGGTTGACGCTGTGCGCGGCCAGGAATGCCGACGCATGATCGAGAAAAAGTCGATTGTAAGGCAATTGGCAGGCGAGGGAAATATCCCCATGCCCTTCAGGCGACAGGTGCGGGTACTCGTGAACCGCACTCGGTGGTGTGGGCATCCTGCCTAGATTGCCAGTTTCTACAGGCTGGTAGCCTGTACGACGACATTGTGAATAATCTGGAATCGGTGCGGCTGTCGTGGCCGTTGCCACGAGCGGCGAGATCGGTACACTGGAAGCGTTGTCGTCGCTTGTTCTTTGCGGGCGCTGACAGCGCCAACCGTTAGCGAAAACACAGGAGGTTTCATCGTGGCTGAAATAGCGTTCATTATTGACTTGAGCCGGTTGCCTCCCCACGCCATTGCGGCGTATGCGGCCCGGTGCGCGATGCGGGTGGAGCCTTTGTTTCAGCGCGCGGCACTCGGGCCGGAACTGGCTGCGAGTTTAGCAAGGGCGATTGAGGCTGCGGAACGGATTGCGTCCGGACACGTCTTGTCCGTCGATGATACGATGGCAGCCGAACAGGCCGAGGCCGCGGCGGTTGCCGCGAGCCGCGTGCCGGCCGCCCAGCACGCCGCTCGTGCCGCCGCCTTCGCCGCGCAGGCTGCGTGTGCGGCGGATCAAGCGCCCTATGCGGCCGAAGCGTTCGGGGGCGATGCCGCTCGAGCAGCTCACGCGGCCGCCGTGGCGGCGGTCGCCCCGGAGGCCGCGGTGGATGCCGCCCATTATGCCGACTACGCCGCCCAAGCCGATTACGAGCGGCTGGTACTGTACAATCGCGGCGCCCCGCCGCTGGGCCAGCCGTTGCATTGCAGCGAAGACGGTCCCCTGGGACCGCTGTGGCCGGAAGGCAAGCCCAGTTGGTTGTGAGATGCGGGCGTTCGCCCCGGGGAGGTGAAAAACCAGGTGGCAAGGGACGAAGTTGCTGGCAATATCCCGACAGTAACTGATTCGACGCCGTACACGTTGGGCGCTAGCCGCCGGTGACGCTTGGCACGTTTTCCCCCGAAGAGCCCGCGGCTAGCGCCTTGCGGCTCGCCATATCCGCGGGCAAGTTAAGTGGCATTGGGCCGCAGCCGTCAGCCTGCTTCAGGACTCGCCGCGGGAAAGACCGCCGACCGCAGCGAGATCGGCGGCGGTCAACCGGCCGTCGTGCAGCGCCGAGGCGACCAGGACCGCGTCACAGCCGCTGGCGGCCACCGAACGTAGGTCTTCCGCGCCGCGCACGCCGCCCCCCATCAGCAGCTCGATCTGCGGATATGCGTCTCGCAATTCGCGGCACAGCCCCGTACTGGCCGGCCCCTGCCCGACGCCGACCGAGGCCAGATCGAGGACCAGCAACCGCTGGAATCCGGCGGCTACGGCCGCCGCGGCGATCTGGTGCGGCGTGACCGACTGCCAAGCGGCCGAACGGGTCCACGGTGCTCCGTGCTGCAGGTCCAGACTGAACACGCCGGCCTGCGGGGGCAACGCGGCCTGGATCGCGGGCAACTGCGCAGGCTCGCTCACCGACTCGAGCCCCACGACCACGCGCGCCGTCGCTGCGCCGTTCGCCGCCCAGTGGGCCAGTTCTCGGGCTCGACCAGGCTCGCCAATCCCCGCGTCCACCCACAGCCGGAGACCGGCGGCGGCGATCTGTTCGTAAGCTGCCCAGTCCGGCTCCTGGCCGGCGATTGCATCCAAGTCCGCGACGTAGACTTCGCTTGCCCCCAACCGGCGGACAAACGCGGTGGCGATACTGTGTGGACGGGAATCCGACGCCAGCAGGCTGACGATCGGCCGGTAACGACTCCGTTGGCCCGCGATGCCACGGACCACTTGGCCGCCCTTCAAGTCGATCACGGGAATGACGCGCATGGGCTCGAAATCCCTACGGCTCCCCGACCAATCGCCGGATCGCCGCCTGGATCACCTGTTCGGATTCCGGGACCAGCGCTGACGCCGACGGCTCGTAGCCGCCCTCGGCATACGAACGCTCGGTACAAATGTAGCCCGGCGTGGCCAGTCCATAGCCGGCGACCGCCAGGAAACGATCGGGTTGCAGCCCACAGGCGAAATGCTGAAAGGCGATCAGCGGTTCGCCGGGCAGGTGCAGAACCCGGGCCGGGCCAAGTTCCAGCAGACTCAACACGACCGGCTCCTGCAAACGAGTGTAGCAAGCCAAACGACCCGCCGCTTGCATTCTCGCCTCGGGCTTCGCCTTCGGATCCTCCAGGCAAAGCCGATTCTGCTCCGGGTCGCGGCCGCCGTCCGTTCGCGGCCTCAGAGTGACCGCCTCGGTGCGCCAGCCAATCTGCTGCACGGGACGGGTGCGGGTGGCTGCAATCGCGGCCTGCATGCCGTCGTACAGCCGTTCGGCGAGTGCCGCACGGTCCTCGGGCGTTCCCGCGTTGTACTTGCCGACCGTCACGTCGCCGGCGCACCCCGTAAAGTACATCTGAAAGACACCTTCCTCCTGCTCCATCCGCTGGCGGGCCATACCGGGAAAATCGTAACTGGCGCGGCCGTCCAGGTAGTAGGTCTGCGGATGCGTGGCATAGTAATGGATCCGCACCAGCCGTTTGTCGCCGCAGGCCAGCGTGATCGTCCGCAGCAGCGGGTCGATCTCGCCCTCGGGCATCGCCCGCAACTCGGGATCGCGGCAAGAACTCCATCGCGTCAGCAGGTTTCCCTCCGGCGTGAACACCCGGCGGATCGCGGCCACGCGGTCGACTTTCGCTTGTCCAATCCCCACCGTATCAAACGGCTGCAGCCGGTCCAGCGACAGTCGCACCGCCGCGGCCAGTCGATCCGTGATCTCGTCCAGCGATTTCAAGTTGCGATGCGGCGGCAGACTCGGGTGTTGCCGGAGCAATTGTTCGGCGCTGGCGTCAAACGTCGGAGCCGTGTGCTGGTGAACGCAATGGACGGCAACCAGGTCCGGTTGCGTGCCGGCCGCCGTCGCGATCTTGGTCTGGAAGATGACATGAGTCGCGTTTCGCATGGTACACCAATCCACCGCGCACAACACGTACCGCTGCCGGCCGTCGTCCAGCACAACGCCTTTGGCCAGCAGCGGATGTTCGATGGTCTGCAACGTCTCGGAGTACAGGATGTCCCCCAGAGGCAGCGTAGCGTCGCTTTCAAAGGTCGCCAGCCGAAACGCCCCTTGCTCTGCCGCAGGCACCGCGGCTGCGAGCAGCCCGACCCAAGCACCAACCAGCACGGACACAGCCAACATGATTCGCGACATGACACCCACCTCCTGGAACTTCGACGGTTGCGGAACATGCATTCAGGTTCGCTCTGTACGTGATGGTAACCGCGCGAAATGCCGCTGGTCAACCGTCGCGCGACGTGGCGGAACGGGGCGAGCCCTGCAGGCACGCGGCGTCACGGGGTGCCGATGGGGCGGGGGAGCACGTCGACGATGGTCCCCGGGGGTGGCAAAGCGCGCTGCGCGCGCGTAGGATATTTGGTGCGAGTGGCGAGCGGCGGGGCGGCGAATGGCGAGCGGCGGGGCGTTAGCCCCCCGGTGTCCTTAAAACTCGCTGAACGCGTGCGATGTTTGGTGCGAGGGGCTGAAGGTTCACGTTGCAACCGCTGAGGAAACCAGATGAGTTCTGCCATGCTTCCGCGTCCGAGCGATCTGACGTATCGCGTCCGCTGGGTGCCGCAGGCCGGCAGCGCGGCGAGCGGCCGGGGGGATCCGCCGAATTGGGCGTTGGCCCACGTCGAGGACCGCTTTGCCTTTCCCTGGAACTCCGCCCCCGCGCCGCGGACCGAGTTTCGGGCGCTGTGCGATCCGGCGTTCTTAGTCTTCACGTTTCGCGTCGACGACGCGGACGTCGTGCTGGTGGACAACTTTCGCGACAAACAGGACGTCGTGCTGGAGGACCGAGTCGAGTTGTTCTTCAGCCTGGACGACCGCATGACGGAGTATTTTGCACTGGAGGTCGACCCGCTGGGGCGGACGTATGATTACCGCGCGTCCTACTATCGCCGCTTCGATCCGGCCTGGAGTTGGCCCGGGCGCGAGACCTGGGGGACGCTGCGGCCAGGAGGCTACGAAGTCGCGGGCCGGCTGCCGCTGGCCAGCTTTGCAGCGCTGGGGTTCCCGCCGTTGCGGCCGGGCACGCGGCTCCGCTGCGGCTTGTACCGGGCCGAGTTCAGCCACGATCGCAGCGGCCGGCCGCCGACGGCGCGGGACAGCAAGCACACCCAAGGCCGCTGCAGCGACGGACCGCCGCCGATCGAGGAGTGGATCAGCTGGGTCGATCCGGGCACGCCGGAGCCCGACTTCCACGTGCCTTCGTCGTTGGGCTGGTTGGAGATTACCGACACATAAGGGTCGTTCGTAAGGAGCAAGCGATGTCTTTCCTGCTGTTGTTGACTTTGACGCTGGCTGCGGAGCCGGACGACGAAACCGCCACGCCCGCCGGCGGTGCGGCTGCGTATCGCCCGAGCGAGACTACGTATCCGGTCCGCTGGCTGCCCGACGCGCGTCTGGAACTCGACGGCCGCGCGGATGAAGCTGCGTGGAAACAGGCCGCCGTCGAGCGCCGCTTCATCTTTCCCTGGAAACAGATCCCCGCGCCCGCCACCGAGTTCCGGGCCTTGTGTACGCGGGATTTCCTGTACTTCACGTTTCGCGTACATGACGACGACATCGTGGTCCTGGACCAGTTGCGGGACGAGGAAGACGCCGTGTTCGAGGATCGGGCCGAGATCTACTTCAGCCGCGACGACCGGATGCAGGACTACTATTGCCTGGAGATCGATTCCCGCGGACGAGTGTTCGATTATCGCGGCAGCTTCTATCGCCAGCTGGATCCCGCGTGGAACTGGCCGGGGGTCGAAGCCAAGGCGTCGCCGTGGGAGAAAGGCTATGTCGTCGAGGGCCGCATCCCGCGAGCCAGCTTTCCGGCGCTGGGTTTCCCGGTCCTGCAACCCGGTGCCCAGCTGCGCTGGGGACTGTTTCGCGCGGAATTCAGCCAGGACCGCAGCGGTCGGCCGGTCGAGCAGCGCGACAGCATTCACAACCGCGGGCGGCGACTGGACGGCCCGCCGCCGCTCGAAGCCTGGATGTCCTGGATCGACCCCCGGACCGAAGAGCCGGATTTTCATGTGCCCTCGTCGTTGGGCTGGCTGGAGATCGTACCGTAGATGAGTGGAAAACTGTTTGAAGACTTGACGGATGTCTATGAAGCCCTGGTGGACTGGCCGCGGCGACTGGCTCGCGAGGAGCCGTTTTATCGCCATTGGTTCGAGCGCTGTCACGTGCGCCGCGTGCTGGACACGGCATGCGGGACCGGACAGCATGCCGCGATGTTCCATCGCTGGGGACTGGCCGTCGAAGGTGCGGATGTCAGCGCGGCGATGATCGAGCGGGCTCGCAGCCGGTACGGCGAGCCGCATGGCTTGCAGTGGGCCGTGCGCAGCTTCGACCACCCCGGCAGTACGAACGAATTGTTCGATGCAGCGATCTGCACCGGCAACTCGCTGGCGCTGGCGTCCGACCGGCCAACCGTCCAGCGGGCACTGCAACAAATGCTCGACGCCGTGCGACCCGGAGGCCTGGTCGTGGTGCATCTGCTGAACCTGTGGCGACTGCCGGATGGTCCTTGCGTGTGGCAGAAATGCCAGCGAATCCATCTGCCGCCGCGCGAAGTGCTGGTTCTCAAAGGTGTGCATCGCAGCGGTCGGCAGGGGTTCGTCGATCTGGTGGTGGCCGATCTGGCGGCGGCCCCGGAAATGGAGGCCGAATCCGTGCCGCTGCTGGGACTGGAAGCCGACGAATTGGAGCAGATGGTCCGCGCGGCCGGGGCGTCGCGCGGTGAATTCTTTGGCGGCTACCAGGACGAGCCGTACGATCGCCATACGAGCGTGGACCTGATCCTGGTCGCACGGAAATAGCTGTCTCCGGCACCCTGGCAGCCTGTGCTACGGCGGCGGACTCGCATCCGTCGCGGTCAGCTCTTGACGCAGGATGTTCAGCAGCGTTTGCAGAAAGACGACGATCATCGGACCGACCAGAATCCCGATCGCGCCGAGTGCTTGCACGCCGCCCAGGACGCTCAGCAAGGCCAGCAGCGGGTGCAGCTTGGACCGGCCCTGCAATACCCACGGTTTGATGAAGTTGTCGGCGGTCGAGACGATCGCGGCCCCGTAGATGGCCAGGAAGATCGCCGGCCACATGCGTTCTTCGTACACGTACAGCCACAGGCTGGCCGGCAACCAGATCGCCGCGGCGCCGACAAATGGCACCAAGGCCATGACCATCGTCAGCAGGGTCAGCAGAAAGACCGATGGCAGACCGGCAGCCCAGTAGCCGATGCCGGCCAAAATGCCCTGGGCGACGGCCGATAGCAGCGTCGCCAAGACAACCGCGCGGCTGATCTGGTCGAACTCGTCCATCAACTCCCGTTCGTAGCGATCGTCCAGCGGCGAGAGCCGCATCAGGGTTTCCGCGATGTTGGGACCATCCAACAAAAAGAAAAAGATGGACACCGCCATGACGAAGCCGCCCAGAATCATCTGTCCGGCAAAGGCGGTCGTCGCCCCACCCGCCGCCAGCAGCCAGGCTTGGGTCTTGTCCGCAATGCTCGTCCGCCATTGACGGATCTCGTCGTCGCTTGGGTTGGCCAATTCGATCAACTGGGCGCGAATGGGGCCACCGCACAACGCGATACGAAATTCATAGAAACCGATCATCGCGGATGCGAGGGTGTCCCCGTACTCAGGCGTGCCGGGACTTTCTGCGGTCAGCGTCTGAATGTCCTGCAGCAGGCCGTTCATAGAGACGTGGGGAAACGTCCCCGACTCATCCACTTCGCGCTGCAATTCCTCGGCCATTTCCAGCAACTGAGCAGGCTTGATCGGTGCCTCCGCCGGGCGGCTTTGCTCCGCCGTCCTCCGGGCGGCCGATCCGGTTTGCCGAGCCAGCGAGCGCAAAGCCGCGTCGACGGCTTGGACTTCGTCGGCCAATGGCAGTTCCAGGCCAAGCCGTTTGCGCACTTTGGCGACTTTGTCCCGCATCGTCCCCACCTCGAGCGTCGTGATGATCGCCGTACCTTCGACCGCCGCCAGCGTGCCGATCGAGAACGCCGGCACCAGCACGACCAGCAGGATGGCCGCCGTGGTCAATCCGGCGGCCAGACGATGACGATCCCGGCAGCGTGACAGGATCCAGACATGCAGCGGCCGAAAAATGACCACGCACAGCGCCGCCAAGAATAGTGGAACCAGAAAGGTCGCCATGAGTTTGAAAAACAGGCCGCCAATGATCAGAATGATAGCGATCAACAGGCCAAAGGAGACAATTTTCGACGCTTGTGACGATTCCATGAGAGGGACTTTCTTGGTCGTAAAGTGGTCTTGTAGTCTGCTTTCGCGGAATCCACAGGCTGGCAGCCTGCGCGACGGAAACGGGAAAAATCCGGGCTGAACGCAACGCGGACATCGAGTGTAGCGAAAACCGGTGGCGGCGTCACCTCGGAGACGACGCCTCACCTTGATCCCACGTCCTATCCGGGCATAATACGCTTTTCGCCAAACGCGGCTCTATCTTGGAATCGCCCAGCAGTGGCGGACGAGCTTAAAGGGAGACAGTCTACAATGGCCTACGAAGTAACGCTGATCACAGGGGACGGGACAGGACCGGAATTGGCCGAGGCGGCGCGGCGCTGCGTCGACGCCACCGGGGTGGCGATCGAGTGGGACGTCCAGGAGGCGGGGGTCGACGTCATGGAGCGGGTGGGTACCCCCATTCCGGATAGTGTGTTGGAGAGCGTCCGGCGCACCCAATGCGCGTTGAAAGCCCCCATCACCACACCCGTCGGCACGGGATTCCGCAGCATTAACGTGTTTCTGCGGCAAGAGTTGGGCTTGTTCGCCTGCATTCGCCCGTGCAAACACTATCCCGGTGTTCGCACGTTCTTCGAACATCTGGGCGTGGACATCGTGATCGTGCGTGAAAATACGGAAGATCTGTACGCGGGCGTCGAATTCCAGGCGGGCAACGAGGAAACCGCGCGACTGATCGAGTTCATCAACAGCTTGCCATCGGATCGCAAAATCAAGACCCCGGCGGACGTGACGGGCATTTCCATCAAGCCGATCAGCGTGCCGGGCAGCGAGCGGATCGTCCGCTGTGCGTTCGATTACGCGCGGGCCAACGGCCGCAAGAAAGTGACGGCCGTCCACAAGGCGAACATCATGAAGCACACGGACGGCTTGTACTTGGCCACCGCGCAGCGAGTCGCCCAGGACTATCCGGACATCGAGTTCGAAGAACGGATCGTCGACAATATGTGCATGCAGCTGACACAGAAACCAGAACTGTACGACGTGCTGGTCCTGCCCAACTTGTACGGCGACATCGTCAGCGACTTGGGCGCCGGCCTGGTTGGCGGCTTGGGGGTCGCCCCCGGGGCGAACATCGGGCCGGGCGGAGCGGTGTTCGAGGCCACGCACGGCAGCGCGCCGAAATACAAGGGGCAGAACAAGGTTAACCCGACGGCGCTGATCCTGTCCGGAATGCTGATGCTGCGGCATATGGGCGAGTTGGATGCCGCCAACCGCCTGGAGCAAGCGGTCGCAGCGGTAATCGCCGAGGGCAAGCACGTGACCTACGACCTCAAGCCGCATCGCGACGATCCAACCGCGGTGGGGACCCGCGAAATGGCGGACGCCATTTGCGCAAAAATGGCTTGACGCGGCCGGATGGCAGGAAATCCCAGTTGGAGTTCCGCCGTTAGGTTGTTTGGACAGCCGAAAGGCGGAACTCCAACATGCCACGCTAGCAAGGATAAACCGTTTGTTGGATGCAGCGAGTTTTCGCGATCTGATCAGCTCGCGGCGGCGCGGGTGGCTGGCCAGCTTGATTCGTCAGCTGCTGGCTGTCGCCAGTTGGCTCTACACGCCGATCATCCGGGGGCGGAACGCTTGGTACGACGGGCGGTTCGCCGGGGTCAAACGGGTTGACGTTCCGGTTGTCAGCGTCGGCAACCTGACGTTGGGCGGAACCGGCAAAACACCGTTGGTGGCTTGGTTGGTTCGCTGGTTTCAGTCGCGTGGCGTGCGCGTGGCGATTGTCAGCCGAGGCTACAAGGCCCGCGCGGGGACGCCGAACGACGAAGCATTGGAATTGGCCGGCCAGTTGCCCGGCGCGCCGCACGTGCAGAACCCGCAGCGGGTCGAAGGCGCGCGGCAAGCCATCCGAGAGCATCAGGCCGAGCTGATTGTGCTGGACGACGCCTTTCAGCATCGCCGCATCCATCGTGATTTGAATATCGTGCTGCTCGATGCGTTGGAGCCGTATGGCCTGGAACGCGTGTTTCCTCGCGGCCTGTTGCGCGAGCCGTTGTGCGGTCTGAAACGCGCCGACGTGGTGGTGCTGTCGCGCAGCGACGCGGTAAGCGGGGGAGATCGCGAGGCCATTCGGCGACGGGTAGCCGATTTAGCGCCCCATGCGCTGTGGCTGGAGGCCGTGCAACGCCCCTGCGGTTTGAGATCGGCGGAAGGCAGGCGGGAGGATCTCGGCCGGATCGTAGGCCGGCGGGTCGCCGCGTTTTGCGGGATCGGCAACCCGGAGGGGTTTCGGCACACGCTGCGGACCTGCGATTGCCAGTTGGTGGACTTCCGCGAATTCCCCGATCATCATGCCTATTCGGCGGAAGATGTGGAATCATTGTGCCGTGGGGCGGATGGTCTGCCGGACGTCGTGGCGGTGGTGTGTACGCACAAGGATTTGGTCAAAATCCCCCGCCTGCAGCTCGGGGCGGTGCCGCTGTGGGCGCTGGTTATCGAGTTGGAAATCACCGTCGGCGGGGAGGAATTTGGCGCAAAGTTGGCTACACTGTTACCCAAGTTGGGCTCCGACGTACAGAATTCAATTTTCGCGGGCGATTGCCCAGCCGTAAGGAGAACGTCACTCCGCGAAAATTGAATTCTGTACGTCGGAGCCTGACCGTAAACCCTGAAAATCCTTTTGAGGTACCTTATGTCATTGCAGCGCGTTCTGGAAGCGGAATTGATCGAATCGCCCGAGTTGGCGATGGAATACGACTCGATGGATCACTCGGAAGCCAACCGCAGTTTCGCGGCCGACTTTTTGGCTGCGGGCGGACAAGGCGATCTGCTGGATTTGGGCACGGGAACGGCTCAGATTCCAGTCGAACTGTGCCGCCAAGGTTTCGAGGGTCGAATCATGGCGGCCGATCTGTCCGTCAGCATGTTGGAGATGGCTCGCCTGAACATCGAAATCGCCAGCGTGATCGACCGGGTCCAGCTGGCGCAGGCGGATGCCAAGGATCTTCTGTTTGCCGACGCCTATTTCGATTGCGTCGCGTGCAACGGCAGCCTGCATCACTTTGCCGATCCGCTGCTTGCCCTGCAAGGTTGCCTGCGGGTCTTGCGGCCTGGCGGCTTGCTGTTCCTCCGCGATCTGCTGCGGCCGGATGACGACCAGATGCTACAACAACTGGTCCAAACCTACGCCGGCTCGGCAAACGAACGGCAACGCCAGATGTTCGAGGATTCGCTCCGCGCGGCGTTCACGCTGGACGAAGTCCGCGACTTGGTCTCGCAACTAGGTTACGATGCCAACGCGGTCCAAGCCACCAGCGACAGGCATTGGACCTGGAGCGTCCGGAAACCCGGCTAGGTGACGATTTGGCGGATATCTAACAGCCAGACCTGGCGGCCCGCTCCACCGTGCGGCGAGTCGATCGCCACGGTGCGGCCGTCGCGACTGGACCGCGGGTGCAAATCGCAGCGCCACTCGCCTTGGTACTCGGGCGGCAGATAGAAATGGCCCAGTTCGACGCGGCGGCCGCTCGGGACGTGGAACAAGTAGGGAGTCTGTCGGCGGGTGCGGTCCGGATACGTATCGTTGAGGATCCACTCCGTTCCCTCGCCGACCGGCACGTAGGTGTTATGCCCGTTCACGGCCATCACGCCGTCGCCCACGATTTCCACGTGGGGTGTTTGATCTTGGAACAGGTAGAACGCGGCCTTGCGGCCCTCGGGCTTGGTCCACGCGCACACGTGCTGCGGGTCCCGCCAGATGAAATGCGAGGTGTGGCCCGAGGGGTCCAATACACACAAGTCCGAGCCATCCAGATTGGCGGTGAACAGGCGCGTAATGAAGCCGCCCAGGGAACGGCCCGTCGGCGTGTCGACTTCCTTCCGCCAGCGGTGCAAGAAAATGAACCGGGTTCCGTCGGGGTTGATCAGCAAGTGGTTGAAGTAGTTCCAGTGTGGCCGCAGATCTTCGCCTTGGTGCAGGATTTTGACGACATCGTCCAGCGAGACAATCAGCTGGCTGTCGCCGGTTTCCAAGTTCACTCGCCAGATCCCCGAATCCTGTGGCGATTTCTGGTCGGCGCACGGATCGGGGATGCCTTGGTAGCCATACCCCGGCCGCATCGCTTGGATGCGGGCAAAGTCGGCCGTCACGGCCCATTTGCCATCAGGACTGACGCTGTACACGGGTCTGGGCAGCGTCCGTTTCGCTCCGGTTTTGACGTCCAGGATGTGGCAGACAAACCGGCCGTCCTCGCGATCGTTCCAGAGGACCTCGCTGGCCGTGCCTGGGCGCCACTGCAGCATGCAGCCTTGTTGCCAGCCCCAGGCGTCGCTCTTGCCCAATGGAATCCATTTGTCGCCGTCCTGCGTATCGACCATCCCGACCTGAATCCGGTCGGCGGCCGTCGGCGTGCGATGCTCGAACTCCACTTCGTTGCTCAATACGTAGCGGTTACTGGGATCGAATTCCAGTTTGTCGTAGTAGCCGAACCAATGGAACCGTGGCCCCGAGGTAATCGCTCGGATCGGCACGAACGCTTCGCTTTCGACCGCCGCGCCGAATCCGCGCGTCGTCGCCGCGGCCAGGCCTGCTGTCGCCGCGGCCGCTGATCTTAACCAATCCCGCCGCGTGCACTTCACGGCTTGCCAAGACATCGCTGTCATCGCCTTGCTCCCTGGGGCATGGGGTCCACAACACGCTCAAACGCGCAATCCAACGGCGTCCAGTATCGCCAACAGCGCGGCGTCAAGCAACCCATCCGCCCTGGCGAGCGGCTCTTTGAGGCGTGGCGACAGGCAGCTTGCCTGTCATCCTAAGGAACGGCCTTCGTTAGCACCCACAGGAAGATGACCCAGGTGCTGCAGGCGACAGGTAACGCAAACGGAAGAACGCGGCGGCTGGTCTTGCGCCGGACCAGTTCCGTTGCGTCCGCGCCGGCGTGTTTCTTCTTCGACGTCGCGTCGGGTTTGGACAAGTGCCGCCGCTGAACGTGACGATAGCCGTACTGCATCAGGCCGCCCAGCAGGACGAACAGGCTGAAGAATGCCGCGAAGCCGCCGCTCAGCAGAAACACAATCAGCGTATGCCACGGTCCCAGCCACGCGCCCACCGCCCCCATCAGCTTGACATCACCGCCGCCGCCACCGCCTGTCAGCCACAGTACAAGCAGGATGCCGAAGCCCGTCACAAAGCCCCCGAACGCCATCAGCAGCCCGCTCCATCCTCCGGTGATGGCGTGGAACAACAGTCCGCCCGCCAGCACCGGCACGGTAAACCAGTTGGGGATCCTTCGTGTACGGACGTCGATCACCGCCGCCACCAGGGTAATGATGCCGATAATCACGACGGGTAACCACGGAGTAACGTTCATGCTGCCTCTGGATTGTTGCGAAAAAAACGGGCTATCCGGGGCGGAACTCGTCGCCCGGCAATTCATTCCTTAGCGGACTTCACCGCCGACCGGCGAAACACAAAACGGCTGCTGGCAACGAAATTGAACAACGTACCGGCGATGATGCCGATCAGCGCCGCGACCAGCGGATAGGCGTGGAAAAAGGAAACAAGGTGCCATAGGCCGACGCTCGTCGCCCAACTGACGACCGCCCCGACCAGGCAGGCACCACTGAATAGCAGGTACTGGGCCAGCACGCTGCGACGATGCGAATCGAAGAACGTCCAGCGGCGATTCCAGTAGAAATTCCACGTCATCGCGACCCAAATGGCCACCGCCCGGGCTGCAGGCACCGGCAGCAACAGCAGCACCAACGCAAAGGCCAGCAGATCGACCACGCTGCCGGTGGCGCCGACGAAGCCGAATTTCAACAACCGAGGCAGATGCCGCAGCCTGTATTCGGCCAAGCGGCCGAGGTGACGTACATAGTTGAGCTGTTCGCGGAGGCTGAGTTTGCTCGATCCATGCAACCGGTTGCTGAATTGGATCGGCACTTCCCGCACGCGTTGACAGCCGCACTTGACGATCAACTCCAGACCGATTTTGTAGCCGATTGGATTCAGTTCGTGCTGTTCGTCCGCGCGGCGGAACGTGGTCCGCCGCAACGCGAAGAAACCAGCCATCGGATCGGCCGCCCCCGTGAACGGACGGGCCATCAAGGTGGCCGCTTTCGAGTTCAGCCAGCGGGCGATACCCCAATCTTCATCCGTGCTGCCGCCTGGTACATAACGGCTGCCTAACACAAAGTCCACATCCGCGTCGTCCAAGGCTTCGACCAACGCGGGAACCTTCTCCGGCGGATGCGATAAGTCGGCATCCATGACGATCAGCACATCGCCCCGAGCGCGACGCAAACCGTGCAACACAGCGCTTGACAATCCGCGCTCGTTACGCCGGGTTTCCAAGCGTACAGCGTATCGCTCGGCCAACTCCCGACAGATTTCCGTGGTCCCGTCGCCGCTGTCGTCGTCGACGACAATAATCTCCGCCTGCAGATCGGCGTTGCTCAACGCCTCGCTCAGGCGCGGGATGATGACGGGCAAGTTCTCCGCCTCACGATACGCCGGGATGACCACCGAGACGACGGGGGCTGCGATAACACGCCGGTCTTCAACGCCGATGATCATAGGTCGAAATGGCCGTTAGGGAGCAATGACTCGTTCACATCCGCACGCCGGTCTGCAAATAAACCGCTCGACCGCAGGTCTCCACGGCAGGACCGGGAGACCCGCGGGCAAGCGAATGCGGCGGTCAAGCGACCGCCGCACAGGGTTGGGAGACCGCAAAACGACTCGCGGCGACATGCGGTGTTGCGATCACGCACGTCTTGGTGCAGGCTGCGCAGCAGATTCAATGCCAACGGATGGATTTTGCCGTGGATGGCTTGGCGGGCACGCACGACAAATGCCTTACGGGGCACTTCAAGTGGATAAGAGCGATTGCGTCACGTCAGCCACCGGCCGCGGGCCGCGATGCAGCCGATCGAATCCCTCTTTTCGCGCCAAGTGGTGTCAACTCTCGTTGATAGCCGTTAACGTTTGGCAATACCCATCCTTATTGATGGGATGTTGCATCCAGGCTGCGCCCGTGGCGTCAGAACAACGCCGGTTGCATGGCCGGCCCCGAGACGCACACGTCGAACACGCGGAGTTCGCCGTGATGCGATCGCATTCGTTGTGTTGACTGCTGCGGCGTGAAGGGGAGGCAGAGAGGGCGACTACGCGGTTTCGGCGTAATCATGCGAACCTTTCGCTTCCCGGACCAGGGCCAACAGCCGTTGCAGCTTGCGATCATCGGAGCCCATCGCGATCCGCAGCACGCGTGCCCCTTCGGGGATGTCGGACCGTGCGATTCGCTCCAGCTTGTCCTTGCCATACAGCAGGATATCCTGCTGGCTCTCCGACTCGACAGCATAGATCACGTCGGCGTGATTCAGCAGTCGCTTGGCGTCGGTCGGCGCGGGCGTGCCGGCCGGCGCGCCGGACAACACGGATTCGATGGACACAATAAAACTTCGCCTCTCCATAATCTGGTTCTCCGCAACAAAAGTAGTGACGATCTCTCTCCACGCCTGATCGTACCGAGTATCCGAGAGTATTCGGTTAAGCGCTGGTGAAGACTTGATGAAAACCGTCCCGCCCATTTGGCGGGTGCTGCGACGGCGGGCTGCCAGCCCAGCGGTCGGACGGCGGTTGGGGAGAATAGTCGAAATGGGCAATCGGTGTCCAGTTCGTTTTCCGAGAACCCAAGGGCGCGGGGGCGCCAGCGTTGCGATCTGTCACCAGCCTGGCAGCCCGGGCTACGGGGGCGGCGCGGATCGCCGCAATCCACGGGCGATCTGCTTGGGAAGCGTGGCGGATTCGATTTCTTCCAACGGTTGCGGGAGGGCCAGCGACCAGTTGGGCCATTGGGCGATCGTCCCCGGCATGTTCGGCCGTTCCTCCACCGCCAAGGCATCATCGAGATTGGCCGCCAGGACCGCGGACGGGGAATGCCCGAGCGCCTGGTAGGCGGCTACCACGGCTTCCGTCGGCGAAGCGTTTTCACTCAGGCCCGTCGCGGCGATCAGCCGGTCGCGAATCTGCCGGAAGCCGTCTTCGCCGGGCTGCTGGCCGATCCGCTGCTGGGCCGCGAAATCGGCGCCCGTCCAAAGACCGGCGATGGTCGGCAAATCGTGGGTCGAGACGGCGGCCAAAGCGAGGTCCGGAAAATCGCCGGGCGGCTGATCTTCAAACCACAACAACTTGTAGGACAGCATCCAGTTCTCGGCCAGCTGCCGCCGGACCTGCTGCTCGACGGTTCCCAGGTCTTCGCCCGCAACCCACGCCTGCGCTCGATGGCTTTCGACGGCGACGATTGCCAGCATCTCGTCCGACGGATACCGCACGTAGGCGCCGCCTTGGGGCCCCTGGCCCTGTGGAATCCAATACAGCCGAAACAGGCCCATGACGTGATCGATGCGCAGACCGCCGGCGTGCCGCAGCGCCGCACGAACCGTCTCGATGAACGGGCGATAGCGCGCCGCGCGCAGCCGATGCGGGATGAACGGCGGCAGAGCCCAATCCTGGCCCTCGGTGTTGAATTGATCCGGCGGCGCGCCGACCGTCGCCCCATCCGCCAACACGTCTTGCCATTGCCAAGCATCGGCACCGCCGGGAGACACGCCGATGGGCAAGTCGGTGACCAGCGGCAGAACGCTGGCCGCCGAAGCCAGTTGCTGGTCCAGTTGCCACTGCAGCCATTGATGGAAACGCCAACGCGACAGCCCGTCCTGCGCCAATCGCCCCACGGTGGGCGACTCGGGTTGCTGATACTCGCGCGGCCAGCAACGCCAATCACCGCCATGCCGCTCGGCCAAGACGCAAAACGCCGCGAAGCCACGCAACGGCTCGCCCATCTGTTCACAGAAACGATCGAAGCCTTCGTCTTGGATGCCCAGATCCCAGATCCTTTGCAGAGCTTTCATCTTCTGCCGGAACACCTGATCGCGGTCGATGCAGCGGTTGGCGTTTAACGCCTGGGCGGCGGCAGCCAACTCGGGCAAGCCGATCGCCGGATGGTCTGCGCCGGGAATCGTTTCGATCCGCAGATACAACGGATTTAGAAATCGTCGGCTGCTGGGATAGTAAGGACTGGCCTGCTGGGGCAATTCCGGCGCGACGGCGCACAAAGGGTTGAGCAGCAGCACGCCGGCTCCCAGCCGATGCGACCAGTGAGCCAGTCGGCGCAGATCGCCCAGATCGCCGATCCCCCAACTCGTTCTCGATCGCGCGGCGTACAGCTGTACCGCCCAGCCCCAAGCTCGCATGTCGTGCGGCAACCAGCAGTGGGCAGGGCGGCGGATGATCCAAGTCTCGCTCCGACCGTCGAGGGACTGCAACTGGTGATAACCGATCGGCAAGTCCGCTGGAACCCGTTGATCGACTCGCAACCGAGTGCCATCCTCCAACACCAATTCGCTGGGGCATGTGACCGCGAGCGTTTGGTTCGGTCCTAGGACGCGAATGTCGGGACCGGCAAGGGGGGAAAGGCAATCCGGGTCCAGACGCATGGCACGCAGCAAGGCGCTGCGCGTTTCCGGAGTGGTGTGTCGCCACTGTTCGGAGGTGTCCTTGTAGGCCGGAACGATGCCGCCATATTCTTCCGTCACGCGCTCCTGGTCGGGATCATGACAACGTACCTGGTTCATATCGCCTCGTTCCGTCTGACGCACACCGCGGGCGCGAGTTCACTCGCCCCAACTCGACCCGTGCCAGTATAGAAGGCCAAGGGCAGGTGTCCAACATGGCAGCGGGCGACTTAACTGGGGGGACAGGGCGATCTATAACGAGTCCGCCAGTAACTTGGCAACCTTTCTTAAAGTAAACCGACCTTTCGATTCGAAACTTACAATCGGAAGGTTTGTTCCAAAGCGTGTATTGCGACCAGCCATCACGCCTGCCAAGCCGAGTGTGCCAAGCAGGGGGGTCCTGCCTAAGGCATTCGGGTTTGCCTTCGCGGAATGTGCGAGCCGCTGCGGTTTCGCGGGTTCTGTGGGGGAGGACTCTCTGCAACGGTGCTACCACGCCAAGCGACAGAGCCAATTAGCTCTGGTATGTGTTTGGTGGCGGGCGGAACGAGCTTCTCCATTTTATGGATTTTAACCAATTTCAAGCACTCCGGCTGCCGATGATTTCTCTTGGCGGAGATCAGAAGGAGCTGAGTCAAAACCGCGCAGAAGCGTAACGAGCGTCGATCCCCGACCCAGAAGTTTGCGGAAGATTCGGCCGCCCCACCGGTCGAACAAATGCCACGGATTCAAGGCACTTGCTGCAGACAAGGGGAGAAGACCCCGTGCTCCGGCCCCGGTGGGGCTGGATACGGAAGAGGATGAGTCAAGAGAGAGTTATGGAGAACCTGCGATGAAGGTGTTCACAACTGGACAGGTCGCGAAGATCTGCAAAGTGGCCCCGCGCACGGTCAGCAAGTGGTTCGACTCCGGCCGGCTGAAGGGCTACCGGATCCCCGGATCCCAAGACCGTCGCATTCCCAGAGAATACCTGATCAGATTTCTAAAAGAGCACGGCATGCCGTTGGGTGACCTCGAAGACGAGGCCATGGCCAAGGTGTTGATCGTGGCTCAAGATCAGGTGCTGATCGAGAATATGAAGCGTGAATTACCCCCCGAACGCGCATTTCGGGTCGCTGTGGCGGCCAGCGGATTCGAGGCGGGGATTCAGGCGGAAAGCTTCCACCCAGATTGTATCTGCGTGGACTTCTCGATCGGAAAAGTCGAGGCTTTGCAGATTTGCCAGAACCTGCGGAAAAATGTCGACTTCTCGGAAACGATCCTGATCGCGCTGTTACCGGATGACGGCCAGCCGATGAGCTTCGATCGTTCGAGCATCAACGAAACGTTCAAAAAGCCGTTCGATGCGCGGCTCCTCGCGGAGCGCCTGCGAACGCTGATCGGGGCCAAGAAGGAACTGGTCTGACCCACCGGTTTCCCTTCAGAAATCCCCGACTGATTTTGCATCGCCGCACTCATTGATCCGTCGTGTTCTGACCCGCACGATGGTTTAAATATAGCTGCTGGGGCGGTCGAATGAATCGACCCGAGGAGTCACCGGAGTTCCCGGCTCCGGTCTCCATCCCCAAAGCTCGCGAAAACGCCCACTTGTTGGGCGTTTTTTTGTTGCGCTGGGCGTCCGACAACGGTTTATAAGCTACACAAAGACCCGTTTCGCCCGAATTCTGTACCTCGTATGAAATCCTCTTTGTCCCATTTTGACGCCAGCGGTGCCAGTCGCATGGTCGACGTATCGGACAAGTCCGAGACGGCGCGGATGGCAGACGCCGGTGCGCTGGTCCGAATGCAGCCGGAGACGCTTCGCCTGATCCGGGACCGTGAGGTTGCCAAAGGCGACGTGTTGGAGGTTGCTCGGCTGGCCGGCATCATGGCGGCCAAACGAACGGCCGACTTCATTCCTCTCTGTCATCCGTTGGCCCTGGAAGCCGTCGAGATTTCGTTCGCGTTTCCGGACGCCAACTGCTTGGAAATCCGGGCCAAAGTCCGAATCACGGCCAAGACGGGCGTCGAAATGGAGGCGCTGGTGGCGGCATCCACGGCGGCCTTGACGGTGTACGACATGTGCAAGTCCGTGGATCGAGGCATGGTGATCGAGCAGATTCGCCTGGAAGAGAAATCCGGCGGCCGCAGCGGGCACTTTCAGCGACAGAACCAGCGAGAATCGCACCAACGAGAAACGCCATGACCCGTTCCGTCTTGACCCAGGAAAAAACCTCCGCACCGTTGCGGGCATTGTTAAACCCGATTCAGCGGGAACTCGCGCAATTCGAGGCCATGCTCGCATCGGAATTGCGTAGCGACCATCCTTTTGTCGACGAACTGGTCCGTTACGGATGCTTGATCGGCGGCAAACGTCTCCGCCCCGCGCTGCTGTTGCTGTGTGGCAAAGCGGTTGGCCAACTGGGGACGGCACACCTGACGTTGGCGACAGTGGTCGAAATGATCCACACGGCAACGTTGATCCATGATGATGTATTGGACGAGGCGTCCACCAGGCGGCACTTGGCCACCGTGAATTCTCGGTGGGATAACGAGGCGAGCGTGCTGCTGGGCGATTTTCTGTTTACGCACGCCTTTCACTTGGCCAGCACGCTGGACACCACGTTCGCCTGCCGCCGCATCGGTTGGGCCACAAACCGAGTGTGCGACGGCGAGTTGCGGCAGAAAGGCAGCCGCGGGGATTTTCGCTTGAGCGAGGCAGAGTATCTGGCGATTATCGAGGCCAAGACGGCCGAGCTAACCGCCTGCAGTTGCGAGCTGGGCGCGTGGTACGCGGGGGCGGAGCAAGGCGGCGCGGCACAGTGCGGCGCTTACGGCCGTGACTTGGGGATCGCGTTTCAAATCGCCGACGACGTGCTGGACCTGGTCGGAGACGAGTCCACCGCCGGCAAGTCGTTGGGCACCGACTTGGCGAAACAAAAGCCGACGTTGCCGCTCATCCGTCTGATGCAGGTACTGGACGAGGGCCTGCGACAAGACCTGATCCACGCCTTGGAGAACGGATCCGAACTTCGTCGCGATGCCCTTGTGCCCCTGCTGAATCGCCACGACGCGATCGAATACGCCATCGAGCGAGCCAAGGGCTATGCCGATCGAGCCCGCCATCATCTCGACGACATCCCGCCCGGGCCCGCCGTCGACTCCCTGCGGCGACTGACGCACTTTGTCGTGAACCGATCGGCGTGATCTGCCTTCGCGGCCGCTGCACGCGGTGTTGGGCCGTAACCCAGCAGGCCGGAACGATCACCGCCTCGCTTCGGCATTCTTCCGAAACAAAAACTCCAGCAAGCCGCTCAGCATCGGCCGATCTGTCATCCGGCTAACGCGCAGCTGCCTGGCCCAGGATCTTGAGCGACGCGCGCAACCCCGGACGGAGTTGAAGGTCCTGGTTCTCGATTTCGGCCCAAAAATCCAATTGGCCACTGACCGGGTTCACTTCGGAATGGACGAACGTTACGCGGCCGGGAAACTCGACGGATCCTCGCTCAGGAAGCTCGACATGCAGCCTAACGGCTCGACCGGTGGGATCGCTCACCAGGCGCCCGGCATCCAGCGATCCTAAGGCTTTGAGCTGATCGACCTTCAGGACTCGCGCCACAGGCTGTCCCGGTTCGACCCATTCGCCAACCTGGCGGAAGATCTGCACGACGCGTCCGGACACCGGCACCACGATCCGCCGGCGCTCGACCTGACGCCCGGCCTGCTGCAGCTGGTTTTCCTGGACGCGGAGGGCCAGTTGCGCCGTTTCCAAATCGTACTTGGCCTGTTCGACCTGCAGCTGCGCATGGCTGGCGGTCAGTCGCAGGCGATCGATCTCCGTCTCCGAGACGCTCTTCGGATAGCGTTTCTGGGACTCCAAGCCGCGTTGCAGTTCCGCTTGCGCCACGGCGGCAGCGGCAACTGCTACGCGAACCCTAATGTCGTTGTCCGCATTTCGCCGCGCGTTGTCCAGTTCGATTTCGGCGCGCGCCCGTTGCAAGCTGGCATCGGTGTCATCGATCTGGGCCAACAGGTCGTCTTGCTTGACCAGCGCCCCTTCGACGACCAGCATCCGCGCCAGCAGTCCCGCCTCTTGCGCGGCAACCTCGACCTCTTGGATCGGTGCCAGCAGCACGGCTTCGACGTCGATTTCCTCCGCAGGCAACGGGATGGACAGGAAGATCGTAAACAGCAACCACCGCCCGAAACGTACGGGGGCTTCGAGATGCAGCATTTTCTTCTCCTCGTAGGCAGACCGCGAGGCACGCTCGCCATGACAAAGGGCCAAGCCCGCGGGACTTCAACGCGTGTTCGCTCTCTTGCCCCGTGTCGGAATTCCCCTACTATATCACCAATCGTCACGAATCACGAGAAAGGGCAGCGATGAAGTTCCGTACGCGAGCGATTCATGTGGGCAACGAGCCCGATCCGCAAACCGGGGCCGTCGTGCCGCCAATCCACTTGGCTTCGACATACGTCCAGCCGGGAGCCGGAGTGTGGGGCGAGTTCGATTACAGCCGCAGCGGCAATCCGACGCGGAAGAATCTGGAACGTACCTTGGCGTCGCTCGAAGGCGGATCTGCCGCCTTGGCCTTTTCGTCCGGCATGGCGGCGATTCACGCTGTCACCATGCTGTTGCAGGCGGGCGATCATCTCGTCGCCGGGGCGGATATCTATGGCGGCACGTACCGACTGCTGCACAAGATCGTCGACCGCGGCGGTATTCGGGTCACCTTGGCGCCCTCGTCGGACTTGGCCGCGCTCGAAGCGACGATGCGGCCGGAAACGAAACTGCTGTGGATCGAGAGTCCCGGTAATCCGCAGATGTCCATTACCGATATCGCCGCCTGTGCGGAAATCGCCCGCCGCCGCGGCGTCCTGCTGGGGATCGACAGCACCTTTGCCACGCCCGTACTGACGCGGCCGCTGGAGTTGGGAGCCGATATCGTCATGCATTCGGCGACGAAGTACCTGGGCGGGCACAGCGACATTTTAGGCGGCGCGCTGGTGGTTGCCGACCAGGAGTTGTATCGCCGTCTGTACTTTATTCAGAATGCCACCGGAGCCACGCTGGGCGCGTTCGAATCCTATCTGGTCGCACGCGGCTTGAAGACGTTGGAACTGCGGGTCCGCGAACAGTGCCGCACGGCTCAGCGACTGGCCGAATTCCTGGTCGAACACCCTCGCGTGCAGCGCGTCTTGTACCCCGGCCTGCCCGACCATCCGGGGCATGAGATCGCCTCTCGCCAAATGGACGGTGGTTTCGGTGCGATGCTCAGCTTCGAAATCCACGGCGATTTTGCCGCGACCAAACGCGTCGTGGAAAGCACCAGGCTGTTCCACTTGGCGGTCAGTCTGGGTGCGGTCGAGTCGCTGATCGAGCAGCCGGCTTCGATGTCCCACGCCAGCTACGACCCGGTGGCCCGCGCGGCTCACGGTATCCGCGACGGCCTGATCCGCCTGTCCGTGGGCCTGGAGGATTTTGAGGATCTGCGCGACGATTTGGA
>Ga0351844_1009_pt1 | contig 102033 bp, 71 predicted proteins | sample TotcelHFGM3001L5_FD_206880 | JGI IMG/M metagenome (GOLD analysis project Ga0351844, IMG submission 206880) | Enriched cells from coal bed in the Powder River Basin, Montana, United States - Total cells FGM rep1 HSBNCT.FGM.300.1.L5 ... | reverse complement strand
TCGCGGCGGGTGGAACACTCGGCGAGCCCCGCTGGCTCGCACTTCGACTCCAGGAAAACCATACCTTTTGCCTCTTTCATAGAATCAGACCTGTGCGCGCAAGGGACCAACGGCGGTGACTCAGCGACACGGCGCCGGCAGGCGGTATTTACGCGCCCGCGAGAAAACTCGTCCTTTTGGACCGCGAGGTATTGCATCGGCCCATCGGCAAGGCTAACTTACGGGGGCTGGAGTAGAACGGCGGCTGTCCCAGAAACCCGCTTGCGCGACGGCTTCTCGACACTTTGAATAAGGAATCGGGCAATGAAACCCAAGGTCTTTCTCTCTTACACTTGGGAAGGGGAATCGCACAGACACTGGGTGCAACAACTAGCGGAACGCCTTTCCAATGACGGTGTGGATGTCATCCTTGATCAATGGCATGCCGTGCCAGGTGATATACTGCCTCACTTCATGGAAAAGAGCGTGCGCGAAGCTGACTTCGTTCTAATCATCTGCACTCCCAAATACAAATCAAAATCCGACTTTCGCGTTGGGGGCGTCGGGTACGAGGGGGACATTATGACAGGTGAGATTCTCGCGCACACCCGACGCAACAAATTCATTCCGATTCTGCGTGTGAGCAATTGGCGAGATGCAGCGCCCTCCTGGCTTTTGGGATCATATTACATTGACTTGAGTGGAACTGAGTTTCCCGAAAAGGCTTACAAAGAGTTACTTCAAACCCTTTTGGGAAAACTCGCATTTCCGCCCAACGCTGGAAGCAAACTTACAATTCACGGTGATATCAACAGACGCTTGTTGAACCAATTGGACGTAACAGATAGAAATGGAACGACGTTTTCTCTTACTGGACGTCTGCTCACAAAACTCCTCATTGAGGTGCTTGGCTTCCCCTCGCTGTTTGAAATCGCATCACGTGTCGAGATTGCGGCTGCAAAACTCGGCCAACGCTATCGAGATGTGAACTCTCCCTCTTCGCTTTGGAGCGCGGTTTTGGGGCGAGAACAACGATCAGAGAACACGCATTGGGATATGCGATCGCGATATCAAACAAGTAAACATGCCTCTCTTGGACCTGGATTTGCAGTAACGCTTCAACATGTTCAACTCACGCAGTTCATCAACCGAACTCCCGGGCGCCATTTCGTCCTCCCGCAGTGGTTTGCCCCCCGCGATATGGACGGTTCGCCTAACAGGCATTATGGCTCTGGTGACGTAAATACTCCCGACGTGGCCCTGCCGGCTGACATAATGCTCGTTGAGAATATCGCCGTCCGAAGAATGGGACTTGGCGACCTTCGCTTGGGATCTAGGAATCAACTTAGTCTACTAAATGCAGTGGATACCTGGAGCTTTGCTGGAGGCCGTGGTGCGGTTGACATATCAGAACAATATTCACCTGCAAGAATCTCGCCCCGCCAATTTGAATGTCCGCCTTGGGCAGGCCATTGCACGACAGCCCTAGGCTTTCCGGTGCTTGTTTCCCCGCTGGTTCTTGACTTGATACACCCGCTACTTGAGGAGTACGGCGCAGTTTACGTTTCTACCTTGACGGGGATCCTCTGTGGTCCGGAGGATTTCCCTGAGTTGAAGTGGTCGCCAGGGGTCCCTCGGGTTGCGCTTCTCGTGCTTGATCGGAAGAACATCGGTGAGGCTCGAAAGCCATGCATTCCGATTTTCTGTTCCGCTTGGACCGCAGGTGCGGCCTCGGATGGCAGAGTAGTCACTTACGGACATTGGCCCTTCCCTGTGGGGACCAAGCACTTTCGCGAATACATTCGGGGGGCAACAAGCATCATCGGTGAAGAATTTTCGAGGCGCGCGCTCACACCCGTTTTTGAGTTTGATGAGACGGTGAATTGGTTCGGCGATGACACCCCGATTGATCCGAAAGGAGTGTGGAGTGTTTACAGTTCACTCAACGAACGTTCGGATATCCTCACTGGCCTTTGGATGAACGAACAGGTCGAAATTCGGCAGGCATGTAACGAGGACTTGTTTTCCCCGCGAGCGAGCGGCCTTGCAGGGCCACTTACTTCTCGGCCACGGTCTATCAAGGAAGCATTTGAACGACTCGCCGACGCGAGATCGCTGGACCTGCTAAATGAGCATGATCGGGCACTTGAACAATGCAAACGTGTTATTAGCGAGGCGCCGGCGGTTAACTGGGCATGGATGCTAAGGAGCGTTGTAGAGTTTCGCGCGGGGAATTGCGAAGAAGCCGCGAAGTCGGCCTTCAAGTGTTTGGAACTGGCTGCAGACGTGGGACGAGTGCTACACCCTGTGCCGGATACTGCGATGATTCTTGCTGTGCTCTGGAACGAAATGATTGCCACCCCATCACATCCAGCTCGTTCTACCCGCATTTCACGGAAGCGGGTTGAAGACAACTCAATCAAGCTGCACATCTCATTACGAATGCTACGCTTCCTGATTTCAGAGGAATTTCCGCAGTGTGAATCCTGTCTATTACCACGCCTGCCTACATTATCGCGTATGCGCGACGTGCTTCGTGCGATTTCCGATGATGCCGTGGTTGGAATTGCAGAGCACGGCTTAGATGGAATCCTATTTATGACAAATGGCGGGGGTGCTATTTTGCGAAACGGGAACCAATGGAGCCGAGTGCCACTTTCCGGATCTGGCGAAATCCGATATTCAGCTCATGGAGCCTGTGCTGCCAGTGTTGATTGCACTTGGCTTGCGCTAGGACAAAATGGAGCGATTGAGATTCACGGAGAACATGTTAAGCACTACCCGGCGGAGGAACTTGCCGGTTCTTATTCGGTTGCACACAAGGTGACTAGGGACATAGCCGGAAGGACCTGGATTGCCTTTCGAGATTCCGGGATCGGTTTTTTCGAGGAGACCAAGTTTTATCGCATGCACAAGGGCAATGGTGTATTGCCCGTAGATCACATAGGGGCTATATATGTCGCGAGAGACGGTGCTATTTGGATAACTTGGGGCGACTTGAATGGTCCCCAGGGGGTTTCCGTTTTCCGTAGGGGCAAGTGGATGCACGTTCAACGTAAAATGGATGAGCAGTTCTATTCGCCTGAGCGTGATTTGATCTTCGAGCTTCCAGACACGTCGATTTGCATTGTAACCACCGAATTCGTCCACACACACCATGATGGCCGATGGCACGAGGACCGTATTCCCTACACAAAACACATGAAGGAATTGAATGCCAAGCTTCGAGGCTTGCGCCATCGCCAAGCATGGGGAGGCCGATGGAACGGGCCCATCCCGATTCCAGTCGCCGCAATGATTGGGAAATCAGGTCCTGTTCTTTTGGCGACGAGTTGCGGCCTTTTTGAAAGGGATTTGGGTGAAGGTTGCGACTGGAAAGAGTGGCATGGCCACAATGCAAGAGTGGATATCGCCGGGATAAACTGTGTTCTTCAGGGCGGTGAAGATGTAGTTTACGTTGGCACTGAGCGGGGCCTGTTCCGGATTGTTCTCGGTCAATGCGGGATTTTGAAGAGCGAAAACCTAGGCCCTGAAAGCGACCCAAACGTGACTGCAGTGGCGCTCATTGACGACGTGATCTGGGTAGGCACAGAAAATGGCTCTATTTACAGCTATAGCAACGAAGGATGGCGAGACTGGAGTGAACATTCATCAGTTTACGATTTTACTGATCGCGAGGGAGAGATCTTTCTCAATTTCACAGATAGCCGAGCACTGCCCTAGGTCGTGAAGCATCTTGGATGTCAAAGTTAGCAAGCATGGATCCGACCACCGCACAATCCCAGGGCGCCTTGCAGTCGTGCTGACGATCCCCAAACGCCTGCGACTCCGCACCCGCCGGACCAGATCACCGGGTGGTGCGTGGCCAGTTGTTGGGCCAGCTCTGCTCGTGCGCCTGGCCCCGCCTCCAGGCGGAACTCCGACGCCTGCTCGACCGGGAGGAGCGTGGCGGCCGGCATCATGGTCGCCATCCAGACGCATGCGGATTCGCACCGTCTACGCTACGTCGGTTTGACAGTGCGACGAAAGCTGCAAAAGGCCGACAAGCCGAACGTACCGAAAGGCCGTGGCGAGGGACACATGCCGAGAAACGACCGTGTTTTGGTACGCCAGCGCCGGCCACTTCGTGTGCCGGGGGACATGCGCACGGCGTTCGCTTTGCGCGCTGAGGTCACATCCACCCAAGCGTGGTAGCTGGAACTCGAGTGCCATCACAAGGACGAGTCGATCGGTCGCCATCGGCACCGCTCCAGAATCAAAATGACGACACTCCAATTAGAGCCTTGGGTCTGTCATCAGACCTGTGCGCATAAACAAGCCACCTTCCTGCCCCGTCAGAGCGCGGCCCCGCCGACAAAAGGAACGGGCGACCAGCCGCCGTCCCGTCCTGAACAGACGCGCATCACCGTCTCGAATTGACAGTTACCAGACAGGTTATCTGCAGATTCGATTTGTGGTTTAAGATTGGGACCCCAGGAATCAAGATTTCCCGCGAAATACGACGGTTCAGTCGCCCAACTGCGCAACCTCGGCCACGGGTCATCAATTCGACCGAATGGAGACAAGTCCCAAGTCAGAAGGCCAACTGCCCGATTGTAGGCTCCCCTCCCCACAAAGCGAGAACGGCCGTCTTCCCCCTTCTTCACAATCGCCAAGACGATCTGTATATTGGTCCGTGTGCCGCCGAGAACGACGGTGTTTCTAGTTGATTCCGGGTGACCTGAGTCAACGAAATGTCGTGGACCGGGACCTGGCTGAATCACGCGATATTCAGTTCTAGGTAGTATGTCGTGCTACATCCGCTCTTCCACGCCGAAAAACAGGTTGCTCGAAGGAATACGTAAGCAAAGGCAACAGACGAATCTACAGGTATGGTGGTTCTTCGAGCGCCTTTGCGACGCGTAGCGCAAAATAATTTGGAGGTTAGGCACTGTGACCGTCGAAATGCAAAGCAACGTACGGATGCTCCTTGAGCCTTCGAATGAAATCTTCAGCGCCATTGTCTGTGACGATAGCCGCCGCATGCATCAGATCATGGCAAGATGGTGTAGTGAGGTCATCAATGCTGAGATCTGTTGCATCTATCTACTCTCGGAGCGTTCTGCTGCCAACATGCTGAATGGGGAACTGGTTTTTTGGGCCGGCCATTCTGATTTCCCTGGTGCAATCTTCGAGCCTACAAGTTTCTCTTTGCAGGACATCCAAGGGACAGGCGTATTGGCGGACGCTGCCGCTACCAAGAAAGTCTACCGTCTGCGTGATGACAACCTTTCAAACAAGATTCGAGGGCTAGCGCGAATTGCTCGGCTGTCCAAGTTCAAGAAGTGCTCGTCGGCATTAATCGCGCCTTTGATCGATCGAACGGGGCGGGTCGCAGGCGTGTTACTCTTGGCGAACAAGCATGTCCCGAGTACTGTAAGCGGAGCGAAAGCAGAATTCTCCCGTCACGACGAGGATACCGCCGAATTATTGGCGCGAGAAATCGTGAGACTGCATGATGTGTGTCGAGTTACAAACGTTTATCGGGCTCACTTGCAGGCATTTAGCAGTAGCGGCCGAATTGAGGATCTCTACCAAAGCATCCTCAGCACCGGATTAGCGCTCTTGCACGCAGAACGAGGTACTCTGGCGATAGAGGACGTCGAGCGCCAACTCCTGATCGTGCAGGCCGCGCACGGCCCAGGCTCGCCCAACGTAGGCGATGTGCTGTCGCAGTCGAATACATTGTTCGATGTCTGGCAAGCCGAAGTACCATATCTTGTTGTGAACCATCACAACCTTAAAGGGGAACCGGCGAATCGCAACGTAAAGAGCGAGATTGCTGTTCGCTGGGACCACGGCAATCGGCGAATTGGCGTTTTGCATGCAGAGGCTTTCGCACCATTGAGCTTCGACGACTTCGACGCGGCACTTCTTACAATTCTATTTGACCTCGCCACGATCGAACGCGAGAGCAGGGGGAAAGTGTTCCACGTCGATCGGATAACGCGTGATCTCATCGAACGGGTGCCAGAACGAAGTGAGATCCTTGATGAAGTATTGAGTGTCGTAAGAGACATCTACGGCGTCGACGCCGGCCTTATCTTCTTGGTTGACGCGGATGCGGGAAGCCTACGGTGTTCTGCCTCCATGGGGTGCGATGGCGGTGATTTTTCCTACGGACTGGAAGAGGAGTCACTCGCAGCAGCTGTCTTTCACGATCGCAAGGGTCAGTACATCGAAGATCCAAGGATGAATCCGATCTGCAATCGTCGTGGATTGCACAAGTTCGATATTCAGAGCCCAATTGTCGCAGTACCCCTGCTGTTCCGGAATAAGTCTGTGGGGGTCCTTGTCGTGTGGCATCGAGTACACCGGAATCTTCTTAACGAGAAGCACGTAAGTGAGATTGAACCCTTCGCTCGGTTGGCTGCCGCGCATATCGTGTTGAGCGAGACTGCTCGACAGCGAGCGAGCGCTCTAGCCGCCTATCGGTCCATACAAGCTCGCATGCAGACAGAATTCTCGCTGGATCACAACCTGGAAATGCTTATGCAGGCGGTTGCAGATATCGGCTTCGATCGTGTCCGTGTATTTGAGTTTCGTAAGACCGTCAACAGTTTTGTATGTCGGACCACGCTCGGCTGCCAGGCCCATCTAAGAGGGTACACGATTTCCCCCGACAAAAACCCCTACGCTGCGCATACTGCTCGGCAGAAGGAGCCGGTGGCCCTTTTCTACGATCCGCGAAGCGAGGAGTGGTACGGCGTCGATCCCGATGCCGGTGGTTTAGGTAAACCGGATACTTTGTGCTGGGCTGCCGTTCCCCTCGTCATCAGCGGAACGCTTTGTGGGCAACTATGCGCCGATAACCTGCTGACGAATCGGGAGATCACTCGCGAAAGCCTCGATGCACTGACAATGCTTGGCGCCTTGGCGGCGCAGGCCATAGCGACGGAGCGGACGTTTCAGGTTATGAGTGCGGGTGCTTTGTGGATGCTGCATGATCGCTTTGCAGTGGAAGATCCCAGTTCGGTTGTAATTAAGCGCCTGTTGGTTTATCTTACTGCCGGGAGTTCGTTAGGTTTTTCGCGAGCAATATTCCTTGAGCGAAACGACGCTACAGGATCCTTGGCGTATGGCTACTGCATGGGTTCCACGGACTCAGAGCGTCACGCCTATGTGACGCGCGAAGCGGACAAGAAGGGCATTTGTAAGCTCTTTGACGAAGCTGGCGAAACAAGGGACCCAGAACTTCACGAGGTTGCAAAGCATCTCAATGTCGATCTTAACGACTCCGTGGTTCGCGAGTTGGCCGAATGCGCAAAGCAAGAGGTTTGCGAGTTTCTGCCGAATCAACGCGAGATTTGGCCCACTTGGCTGCAAAGCCTTGCGGATCGGATCGACGCGCATCATTTGCTTATTTCCTTGGTTCGTACTGGCACGCGAGTTCTCGGGATGTTGATTGTCGACCGGCGGTGGCAGGAAGGGCAGATTTGCGAGGCGGACAAGCGGGCACTAGCGTTAGCCGCATCCGAGGCAGCTCAGATGTTGCGCCAACACAATCTTCATCAGCAGATTCTGGAAGCTCGAGACCTGACAGCGTTGGGGTTCATTGCTAAGGGATTGACCCATGAACTGCGACAGCCCATAGGTGTCCTCCGCCTTGATACAGACAATTTCAGAAACGCCGTCAAGCGACGAGATTGGACGACAGCTGAACAGGCGACCGTACGTGTCGATCGCAATGTGGAGCGACTGGTAGAGACCGTCGGAGCGCTGGAGTCCTTGTTGCGTCCCGGCGAAAGGATGGTGCGAAAAGACATACGAAAATTGCTGCAAAATGTGGCGTCATTGTGCCGGCAGAGAGCTGTTGATCACGAGATCAGTTTTGTCGTCGAAGTAGCCGAAAACATAGGATCGCTTGAGGTAATTCCACAACTACTGACCCAGGCTCTAATCAATCTAGTTGCGAACGCTCAGAGAGCGGTAGAGGAAACCGATCGTGCCGATCGAAAAATACTGCTCCGGGCTTATCTGGCGAATGGTTGGTTCGAGATTGAGGTTAGCGACAACGGTCACGGGATCCCCCCCGATATTCTAGAGAAATTGCGCCGTCGTGGGAGTGTGGTCACAACCGATCCACGGAAGGGACTTGGAATTGGTTTGGAGATCGTACGCCGTGCGGCAGACGCCCACCAAGGGACGTTCCAGATCGAGAGCGAACTTGGACAGGGTACGACGATGAGAATCAGAATTCCTGCTGGAACATGTGGAATAGTACCGTGCGACGTAAGATCCTGATTGTGGACGACGAGGGTGATCACCTTTACGCGATGGAGACAATGCTCCGGGATGATTTTGCTGTTGTGCTGGCGGGCCCTGACAACGCAGTGGAAGACGCGATCAGCTTATGGGATCGAGATTCGCAACTCCGGTTGGCCATCGTCGACCTGAAGATGCCCGGCCTAAACAGAGAGAGTTCCAGCGAGCAGTGTGGAGTCAAGCTGATAGGACTTCTTAAGGGAATCCGTCGAGACGCCCGAATCGCTGTTCGCTCCGCCGTTCAGAGTCATGAAAACCTTGCGAAAGCCATCGAGTCAGGTGCGGATGCTTTTATAGGGAAAGATTGGAACGCAGCGGAATTCCTGAAGAACGTTCATCTTCTCCATGCGTGGATTTCTCTTTGCCCCTTGCTTCGAGCTCTGTGCGAAACCCTTAAGTTCCGCGACCCTAATTTGGCTGTGCAACCTCTGCGGGTCCGTGAATTGTGCAAGGTGATCACGATTCATCTTTCTGACGCAGAACCGGCTAATTTCAATTTGGCTGCTTGTTTGTTAGCTGCGGAACTTCGTCACCTTGACAATTTGCGGTTGTCTGACTCGCCCATTGATGAACGGAACGTTTCGGACCTTCGCGTGCAAGTCAGCAAGCGCCGTTCGGATAGTAAGTCGCTTTTCGAGGAACTGGGGCCCGATTTTGCTGATGTCGCGGACATCATCCGCGACGACTGTTTGTTATGCGGTGCTTCTAGTCTAACCCCTGCTGAAGACGAGGCCGAGCTTAAGCGATCGTTGTCCATAGAGGAATTTCGACTCGAAGCTCGAGTGTTGCACATGGCTGAATTCCTGGACGGCTGTCTGACGGACCAACTTGGGCCGCTTGGCAACGCCCCTGCATTCGTCGGTGAATTGATCCAGCGGGCAAAAGAACGAAACGATCTCGATCCCAAGATGATGTCCGTACTACGGACGCTAATTGCAACTGATGACGGATTTCGGAGTATTCTGTCCCTCGGACAGGCAAATCGCAACGGCACCTTACCGCTATACTAAAGGCAAGTTGTTCGCATAGCGACTTGCGTGCAGACTTGAAATGTTATCTGGCTTTTGGCCCGTTGGCGGAAGAACCCTCGACGTTTGGCAATGCAGGAGACACAGCGGGCAAGGATGCCTTTTCCGAACGTAATCAAACTCTCTGGCAACTGAGACGAGGTCTCGGATGCAAAGTCGACGCGTGCATTTCGGAGGTGCTACGGTATGGCAAGGAACTCGTATACGCGATTGCCGCAACTCTGTCACTCAGGCATCGGGCAGTTTCTTACATCGCACATTCTTAGTTTTGCATGTGGAGTGTGATGACTGTGCAGTCGTCGTGGAAACCTTTTCCACCCGTCAGCTCTTCCAAGCGGCTGAACAATCGCTGTGGAAGATCCTTAAATCCAAGCGAGTTCACGATTCTTCGCGTCTCTTCCGCCAGCCTATCCGGTTCTAGCATTTCGTCGTGTCCATCGTCTGACGCGACGACAAGTTCGCTGATGCCATCGGTGTACAGCAGAAGAAGATCCCCAGGTTCCAACGTCCACTCGGCGGAGGAGTACAATGCGCCTTCAACCAGACCGAGTTCAGATCCCTTCAACTCCAGGAGGTGCGTGTGTCTGGCCCTAAGTATGATAGGGGCCGGATGCCCTGCTGAGGAGTACGTGAGCTTGCCAGATTGGACGTCCACGACTGCGAGAAAGAGCGTCATTCCAGCCCGTGAAGCACCGCTCCTTGACACGACGTTGTTGACCAGTTCCATGGTTCTGTCGGGCGACAACTTTTCTCTGGTGATTTCAGCAATCGCACGGATTGCGCCTCCAACCACGTTTCGATGCAGCGCGGCTGAAACACCATGTCCGATGGCGTCGCCAATGGCCAGAATGAAACGTCCTTCTCCGGGAAACGTGATGAAGTCAAAATAGTCGCCGCCAACGGCTCGCAGTGGGCGATAACCGTAAGCCAGATCCATCTTCCCCACAAACGTATTCCGCCGAAGAAACATCTCTTCGGCTAGGGCTGCTTCCTGCTCTTCAGCACGCTCAACCGAGCGCGCCATGATCTGCTTTCTCATAATCCAAGCCGCTTGGTTGACTCGAGCCACGAGTTCAGCGGATTCAACCGGCTTTGTTACGAACTGCACCGCCCCAGCATTGATGCACTCCTCCGCTTTATCCGCACTGTCTCGGTCACCGGTAAATGCGACAACTGGTAGCTCAGGCATGCGGTCCGTGAGTTGTTTGATGACATGAATACCGCTTGAAGGGGTGTCCAAACTAAGGTGCAGGTCGACAATTGCGACATGTGGTTTGATTTCCGAAGGCACTTTCTTTGCCGCATCTTTCCAACTGTGAAAACAGACACATTCTCGCTCATCTGAGTCAAGGGCAGCCTTAATGCTTTCAAGCCAGTCGGGTTCGTCGTCGATTACTAAAACGATTTCTTTCTGTCTATCAATGCTCATCACGAACCCCCTCACGTCATTGTGATTTGTGTATTTCCAAATGGCCTCTCAAAGAACTCGACGGACACTGCGTGGCGCTCGTTCCGACTTCCTTCGCTACGGAACGCGCTCCTCGGTACCTGTCGCCTCTGCTTTGTTTGCACGCTGGGGGGCGACCCAGGGGAGCGGCGGGTGTCTCTTGCGGCGGCCTTTCGTGAGGCGGTGGACTCCCACGTGTGTCGCCCCACCTTGATCCGCGATTTGTTGTGCAGGATGTGATGAGGCTCTCCCGAATACGCGGTGCCATCCGTAAGCCCGTAAGTCGACAAGCCCTGGTCTCAGGCCCCGGTGATATCTCACCCGGCTCGCCCTATCGCCAGGCAAGGTTCTACGTTCCAGCCAATCGAAACGGCCTGCGTTCGCACGTGTCGGGTCAGGCAGTCCGCCCGTAGTTATTCCTAAGAAGATCACGACTTGGTTGTCCTTTTTGAGGCTCAACCCCAGGCCTATCGACTCGTTCCACCGTAGCCGTCCATTCTGTGAGAGTCGATAGCTATTGTCAACCGGTCGAGTCCAGGCGGCCAACTGTGAAACGGATCGGCGGGCCACGATTTATCGGCCAGACTTTCGCCGACGGCTGTGGATTTTGCCGTTCATGTTCGCCGGCCCTTTCCGCCCCGTCTGATTGAGCGTGAGATTGGTGGCTTGGCAATCGCAGCTGATGATGCTCGATCGGCCGGATGATGCTTGGGCGCACTTAACCTAGGGGGTTTGGGGGACTGGTCCCCCATCATAGCCAAGACTGTCTTCAGTCCGATTTCTTCTTGTATTTTGGGCGTTTTCACCCACGAATTCTGCGGACGAGCCATAATGAGAAGAGATTGGCAACCGCTAATACACGCTGATTGACGCTAATGAGAGGATTGGCTGTCAGCCCCGGTTGCCTGTGCCTTCCGGCTGCATTCACCTCTGCGACAAAGCCTGACAAATGAGGGAGATCAGAAATCCTTCCTTTTCAAATCCACCCGCCGCCGTTCCCGACATTTCGGGAAACATCTGCACACGCCAGTCCCAAAAAGCCGTCAACCGGCAAATTTTCGGGACATACGCTTTCCAGCCGTTGAAGCATTTCCGGAGGGCAACCTGGTCAACCAAGCTTGGTCGGTCCGGAAAACCCAGCCACCTCGCAGCCACCACGTGTCTTCGGGTCAGAATACCCACTTTGCAAGTGAATGCAAGTCCCGCCAATCTGCAGCAGAAAAAATCTTTGCTTTTGGGAATACACGAAACCGGTTCCGTCCCTTGGTTTGCGGACGCTACGAAGCCGCTGGCGCGATCTGCCACCCCTGACGCGGAGCGTCTCCACGGCAATGGCTAAAAAAACGAATGGAATTCGGCTCCAACGATCGGACGAATGCCCGCTCCACCGGCCGTTCTGCCCAGGCTACGCCTCGATCTGATCAAGAAATCCGTTCCCCGTCCCGTTCCCACCACACGCCGCAGCGCAGGTGGAAACAGGGACGGGGAACCTGATCGTCTTCACCACGACCGGATCAGTTGGCTCACGCGTCCCACAACCGGCAGTGGTCGTCCCGGTAGTCGCACATCGAAGGTACATCCTGATTTCATTTCGGCGGGCAGAAAGATTGATGGCAGAAAAATGGAAGCGAAAGGTCCTCACACGCGATTGTGATTCGCCATGTGTGCTTTTCCGGCACGCGGGGGAGCGGTACGCTGGGAAGATCGGGCTGCAGGCCAGCAGCCGAGCACAGAAAGGGAGGAGCACCGTGGCTGATCTCCAAGACGGCGAATCCATCGAAATGCAGGGCTCCGGCGCCAAGCCCTACGTGTTGAAGAACGTCGGCGGGGTGTACTCCTGCACGTGCCCGGCCTGGCGAAATCAATCCATAGCGATCGAGCGGCGCACCTGCAAACACCTCCGCAAGCTGCGGGGCGAGGAGGCGGAACGCCAGCGTCTGGGAGCGGAGCTACCAACTCGGCCCGTTGCGAACGCGGACACGAAAGACGGACCGCCGCTCCTGCTGGCGCAGACCTGGGACAATGCCACGGACCTGACCGACTGGTGGATTAGCGAAAAGCTCGACGGCGTGCGGGCTTTCTGGGATGGGAAGCAGTTTCTGTCGCGACAGGGCAATCTGTTCCATGCCCCAGGCTGGTTTGTGGCGGGCCTGCCCGATGAGGCCCTGGACGGCGAACTGTGGATCGGCCGCAAGCAGTTCCAACGCACGGTGAGCATTGTCCGGCGTCAGGACCAGAGTGACCTTTGGAAAGACGTCCGCTTTCTCGTCTTTGACGCACCTCGCTGCGATGGCGGTTTCGAGGCCCGGTTGGAGTTTCTGGCCGAATCTCTCCGGTCGGAGCGGCAACCTGAACCCAACCAGACAGGGAACCAACCATGAACAAGCGAATGATGCTCAGTCTGACCGCAACCGGCTGGTGTATGCTCGCGTTTGCCTCGGCGGTGCAAGGGGCGACGCGCACTGCTGCGAGCCTGTCCCAAGGCGATGTCCAAGAGGCGGTGGACGCAGCGGGAGACGGCGATACCGTGCTGCTGCCAGCCGGGACCGCTACCTGGTCGGCCAGCGTCGTGGTCGCCGGCAAGTTCATCACGATCCAAGGCGCCGGAAGCGATAGGACCACGATCGTCGGCGGAGATTACTTGCCCAGCACGACACATCCAACCCATCGCGTTTTCGAGATCACTGCCAAGGAGGGCGGATTGACGCGACTCACGAGCCTGACGATCGATGGGGGAACGGGAGCGAAGGACGCCTACAACAAGGGCATGATTGCCGTAGCTGGCCCTTCGACCACGTGGCGCGTCGATCACCTCCGTGTCCGCGCCACGCGGACCTGCGCCATGCACGTCTCGGCGTCGGGCGGAGTGATCGACCGCAATACGTTCGTGCTCGTCGGCTGGATTTTTGGGATTTATGGCTTCAACGGCGGAGGCCCCTACGGGGACGCCGCCTGGGCCGAGCCAACGGACCTTGGCACCGCCAACAACGCCTTCTTCATCGAGGACAACGTGTTCGAGGCCACCGAGCGGTCGTTCGCGCTTGATGGCTGGAAAGGCCAACGCGTCGTCGTCCGGCACAACACCTTCAAGAACGCCCTGATCGGGAATCACGGGACCGAGTCGAGCGGGCGATTGCGCGGCGCACGCAGTTTCGAGATTTACGAAAACCTCATCCGCTACACAGGACCGAGTTGGCCTGACGCCATCGGTTTTCGGTCCGGTACGGGGGTCGTGTTCAACAACCGCATTGAAGGGAACTTCAAGGAGGCGATGCGAGTGGAGAACTACCGCGATTGGCGCTCGTTCTCGCCGTGGGGGATCGCCACGGGAGAAAGCCCGTTCGACAAGAACGACGTGGACGAGCGCGGAACGCCGATCATTCACGAGACCGGCACGCACATCGGCCCCCAGAAAACGCCGGTGCTGGTCTGTACCGGCAAGACGTGGAGCAGCGATCAATGGAAGGGGTATTCCGTATTCAATACCACAACGGGCAAGAGCAGCGTCATCATCTCCAACACCCAGGACACCCTTGCGGCGCGCATCGACAGCAGCTACGGTGGGGTTAACCTTGTCTGGAATACAGGAGATGGATTCAAGATCGAACGGTGCCTGGTTGCCTTGGACCAGATGGGACGAGGCAAGGGGAGGCTGATCTCCGGCGATGTGCCCTCCCCGGCTGCATGGCCGCAACAGGAGCCAGACCCCACCTACGTATGGAACAACACACTGAACGGGCGCGTCGGGGGGCTAGTCAGTGGCTCCCCGCACGTAAAGGAGGGCGTCGACTTCTTTAACGGGATTCCCAAACCAGGCTACCGCCCGTATGCTTATCCCCATCCGCTGGCCAGCCAGTAGCCGACTGAGTCGCAAGTACAGCGAGGCACGAGCGGATCGTCCGACGAACACCAGGGTGCGAGATGTGGAAGCTTGTAGCGATAACGCTTGGAATCATGACGGTCGTTGTTTTGTGCCATCCATCGACGGCAGGCGAGACGGTCACCATCGGCGGCGTCGAGATTCCGGTTGACTGTGCTCTGGCTCGGCATGAACATCCCCGGCTGCTGTTCACCAAGGCGGACTTGCCGCGGCTCCGCCAGCGGCTGAAGCATCCGCGGATCGCCGCCGAGCTAGAACACGCCAAGCAGCTCGCTGCGGACCACAAGGCCGGCGCAATTCTCTTGGGCGTCCTGTTCTACCTGACGGGCGAGCGAGGCTATATCGACCAGGCCAAGGCCAAGCTCCAGCCCTCCTGGGAGCAGACTTATCCATTGGCTGCCGATCTGGTCATGGGCGCCCTGCCGCCCGCCGAGCAGCAGGCAGAGGCAGATCGTATGGTCGCCATCATCCAGAAGGAACGTTGGCGACCACACGTCGTGCTGGCTCTGGCGGCCTGGGGGCACAGCCACGACACGCTGCTTGACGACGATTTGAAGAGCCGGTACCAGTCCGATCTGGTCGAGGGTCTCGCCTATAACAACCTCTGGTCGCGCGGCCGCGGCGGCAGTTCCATGTCGCACGGCTACTACGGCGAGCACTTCTACAGCGAGTGGTTCACGATGGCCGTCGCCTGGACCAACGCCACGGCCCAGGACCTGATCAGCCAGTGCGACTTTGCCGCCCATACTCCGGAGTACTACCTGTTGCACTACCGGCCGTGGACAGGCCAGCCTCAGGTCGTGCACGTCGGTGTCAATGCGATGTGCGGCCATTGGGAGGCGGTCACGCCGGCGAAGTTCGAGGGCGACAGCCTGGCGGTGCTGGCGGCGGCCCGCTTTCACGACGGCGTCGGCCAGTGGTGGGTAGATCAGGTGATTTCGCAGATTTCCATGGGCTGGGGTACCAGCGCCGTGGGGCAAGGCGGTGTATGGGGAAAGCTGCTGTGGTACAATCCCGACCTGCCCCCGGTCGAGCCGCAGATGCTACCGCCGGCGAGGCTCTTCCCCGAAAATGGCCATGCCGTAATGCGCTCCGATTGGACGGCCGATGCCACTTACGCCCTGTTCCGTTGCGGGCGATACGGCGAGATCGACGGTGCCTGGGGCCGCAACAACGCGGACAACTTGCACTTCATCATTAACAAGCGGGGAATCTTGGCCGCGGATACGGGGGCCGTGCATTCGCTGAACAACAAGGCCCTGGCGTTTGCCGGCTCCCAGGTGCATTCAGACAGCTTGCCGCACATCACGGAATATGCCCGCCAGACCATCGCCCACAACGCCATCACCGTGGGCAGCGAGCCGCTGGAGTTGAAGGGTTGGGACGGACGCACTCTGGCCACCGTGCGGACCGGCGGCCAATCGCCGATCCAGGATAAGATCTGGTGGAAGTCGTGGGGATTGCCGGAGCCCAAGCCAGGCGACCGGCCCTTTCAAGAAGGCCAGATCGTCGCCTACGAAACGTCGCCCTGGTTCGACTATGCGGCCGGCGATGCTACGCACTCGTATCCGCCTACGCGGGTCCAGTCGATCACCCGGCAGTTCGTTTACCTTCGGCCGGACACGTTCGTGATCTTCGACCGCGTGGCCGCCGCCGCGGACAACCTGGAAACCAGGTGGCTCCTGCATTCGCTCTACCAGCCGCAGTTCGACGGCCAGACCACGTCCGATGCAAGTCTGCCGTCAGCGCAGCAACTGAGCCTGGCCGCGGACGGGCGCTCGACCATCCCGAATCCGCAACCGGGCGGCCGGTTCCTCCATCACGGCGGCAGCCTGCTCACATTGGACGATCAGGGGTCGGACATGAGCGGCCGATTATTGGTCAAAGTGTTGCTGCCCGCCGATGACGCCCGCGTCCTCCGCACGGTCGGTGGTCCATGGCACGAGTTCGAGGTCGAGGGCATCAACTACGGCCCTACCGCGGCCACTTACAGCGAGAACCGCCGCGAACGGCAGACGCACGATCGAGAAAATAGCATCGGACTGGAAGGGTGGCGAATCGAGTTATCGCCGCAAGGGCGACCCGCAACGACGGAGTTCCTGGTGGTGCTTCACGCCACGGACCAAGGAACATCCCGGATGCCGCCTACGGAACGCATCGAACGATCCGAACAGCCCGGCGTCCAGGTGACCGTCGGACAGACCGTATATGAGGTCACCTTCGCTCGGTCAGGACCGATCGGCGGCCACATTCGCATTGCCCGATCTGGACAAGTCGCTCTGGATCGAGACTTGACAGCCGCCGTCGAAAACAATTACCGGCAATGGTCCGCCGATCCTCGATACAAGACATGGATGACCCGGCGCGAGTATGAGAACTTCATCGGCCGGGAGGAAGTGCGCGAGTTTGCCCCGGAAAAGCCCTCATTTTGAAGCGGAGGGAAACTGGCAAAATGTGTCTTCATCGCACGGGCCGGTACTCGGCCAGGCTGACGGGCACGCTCGTGCTCCTGACATGCGCCTCGGTCGCACCGCGAATGCTCGCTGCAGCGACCTTTCACGTCAACCCGGCCGTCGAGTCCGCCGCCGATGCCAATCCCGGAACCGAAGCGGCCCCTTGGAAGACCGTCTCCCGTGCGGCGTCGGCTCAGGAACTGCGGCCCGGCGATACGGTCGTGATCCACTCGGGCGTGTACCGCGAGCACGTGGAAATCAAAGTGTCAGGCCAACCGGAGCTGCCAATCACATTCACTGCCGCACCGGGTGCCCGTGTAGTTCTGAAGGGCTCGGAATTGGTACGCGGACGATGGGAAAAGTTGGCGGAGCAGGTCGATCACAAGGAACCTTACCCCAACGCCTTTACCGGCGTGTGGCGGATCGTGCTGGGCGACGAATTCTTCACGGATGCGAGGTTCCAAGGCGGCTACCAGGACAAGAGCAGACGTTGGGTCTCGCAAGTGTTCCTCAGCGACAACAAGCCGCTGCAGCGGATCGGCCCTGATCCGATCTACAAGAACGACGAATACCTGAAGTTGGCCACTGTCGGCCGCGGACTGGATGACATGATCGAGAACTCGTTCTTCTTTGATCCGTCCGATCAGAGCCTGTACATCAAGATCGCTGGCGAGCCGGCTTGGTTTTCGATCGAAGTGGGCGTGCGTGGCTTCGTGCTCACTGCGGAAAAGGTCCACGACGTCGTGATCCGCGGTCTGGAACTTCGCCACAACCGTCAGCCCGGTGGCCAATGGGCGATGGTATCCGTGGGTCAATGTGAACGCGTGGTCGTCGAGGACTGCCGCATCTACGGCAGCGATTTCTGCGGCCTGGGATTAGGACGCTCGCGGGAGTGCATCGTCCGCCGTTGTGACCTGTCCTACAACGGCAATACCGGCCTGGGCATGGGCGAGTGCCGGGACTGCACGATCGAAGACTGTACGCTGATGTTCAACAACTATCGCCGGTTTCATTCCGGCTGGCATGCGGGTGGCATGAAGTGCATTCCGGGCAACGTACGCTGCACGATCCGCAGTTGCGAGGCGGCCTACAACATCGCCTCGGATGGCATCTGGTTCGACTACGACAACGCCGATATCCGCATCCTGGGTAACATCAGCCACCACAACGACGGCGCCGGGATCTTCTACGAGATCAACAAGGACGGCGGTATTATTGCCGACAACCTGGTGTATGCGAACCGCAGTCGGGGGATCTACATCTCGGGTTCGCAGAACACCTGGATCGTCCACAATACGGTAGCCGGAAACGATGGCGGCATCGTCTGCATGCCGCGCGGCGACGACTGGCCGCTGGAGAACGTCCGTGTCTTCAACAACCTGCTGATTCGCAACTACGTCGCGGCCGATACCGTGACCCGCGGCTGTGATTTGACGATCTTCATGGGTTGTCCCGAATACGGTCCCTACCAGCGCACGGTGACCTCGAACCATGCCGACTACAACGTCTACGCGAACACCGGCTGGACGCCGGCGTTGCGACACAGTTGGAATCCGGATAACACTTTGGCACAGTGGCAGCAGCGGTTCCAGGAGGATCTGCACTCTACGCTCTTGCCTGTCGCGTTTGAGCTGACCGGGACGAGATTTGTGATCAAAAACGGCCAAGGACTGAACAGCCTTGCGCCGCTACCAGACGAGGTCCAAGCCGTGCTTCCTGCTGCTTCGCAGGTCGGTTGCCGACGCACCGAGTGGCCGCCGAGCGGGAAGTAGAGAGTGCTGCGGAGCGTTGGCGGATGTTGCTTCCTGGTTCGTGCTTGACAGGACTGAGTGTCTTATGCGGAAAAAATGCGGATTGCTGGTCGTTTTGGTGATCGCTACGGTCTGCCTCTTCCGTGAATCGCTCATGGCGGCAGACACGAACCTTCCGGAATCCATCGCCGGGACGTGGGTTCTTCAGCAGGCTGCCAGTCCGGAGGAACTGCATCGTGAACTACGCAGGAGTCTTGACAAGGCGCTCGAGACTCCGAAGATCCGTGGTTTCTGCCTCCGGTTCCCCTGGAAGGCGGCCGACGAAGATTTCTCGCTGATCGAAGCAGGGCTCGAGATCGCTCGCGATCATGGCGTGGCCTATTCCATCCGGTTTATGGCCGGACGACACACGCCTGACCGAGTGTTTGGCAAAGGATGTCGGTTTTACCTTGGAGGCCGTGGCGGGAACGAAAAAGTCGCCGTGCCGTTTTTGGTGGACGGTTCGCCCAACGCCGTGTTTGAAGCCGAGTATGAGGCGTACGTCAACCGCTTGGCCGCATGGTGCCGCAGTCGAGAGGTAAAGCTCCTGCATCTGGCTTGGTACGGTCAGGATTGGGCCGAGTTGAACCACGGCAAAGAGGTTCGTTCTCAGGTGGGATACAGCTACGAGAACTGGCTGCGGGCGCATGAACGCCTCCTTGACATTGGTCTGAAACACGCCGGGAAGGACTTGGCGATCGAATTCCCGTTTTCGGGTTACGGACCGTTGACCGACGCGGCTGGCTCGCTGGCCGATCATGTGGTCGGAAAGATCGGTGAACGCAACCCGCTTTTCTTCTGCCAAGCCAATGGCTGGGGACCGAACGGCGATTGGGGCGCGCCGAGCCCGCAGGTCGAGGCGGCCTTTGATCGGGTCTGGCAAAGGCCGATCTGTCGGGGCCAGCAAGCCATCCAGCCCGGCGATTATGCGTGGCCTGAGCTGTTTCGGAAGCTCTACGAAAACCGGGCCACATATTGCGAGGTTTACGCGCCCAGCTTCACGTTGAAACGCAGCACGGAGCTGGCCGCCGAAATTCGGAAGTTCGACGAACACATCCGCACCGGCGGGCCGCTGCTGCCGGAGCGACCGCGTTGACCATTTTGGGATGAAGTCGCCGTTGCGTTGTTGCACACGGGCAGATTTCCTCAGCGGTATGCCTGTAATCGTCGCCGCCTCCTGTCTCCGTCCGTCGAACGTCCTCATTTCCCCTGCTGCCAGGCAACGGCCTGCAGGCGGATCGCATCCTGTTCTTCGTGAACCTCGAAGAACTTGGCCCGCTCCTTGGGCGAATCGTTGGGGCCGTGCAGCACTAGCATCGGCCGGCCTTCGAGCGACTGGAAGATCATGCAATGGCCACCGCCTTCGTACAGCGGCTGGCGATCCTGCGTCCAGGGCCCCCGCACGGTCCCGCTGGCGGATCGGGCCACGCCCACCGCGTAGCCCCGCTCGCCGAAACTGGACCAGAGCATGAGCAGTGGGCCGCTCTTCAAACGGAAGAAGCACGGTCCATCCGTCACGTACTTCCCCGGCTGGATCGCTCGACACCAGGGCGCGTCCGAGGCCCGAAACAACTGGATTGGATCGCCGACGGGCTTTGAGAGATCAGCCGTCAACCGGACCGCGTCCATCGTGCCGTCACCAATCTGAACCCATTCATGGCAGAACACCATCCAAGGCTGGTTGTCCTCGACGTACAGCGTCCCGTCCAACGCCATCCAGTCGTGCGGCGTGGCAGCGCCGTCGGTGTGAGCCTGGAACGGTCCCAGCGGACCATCTGCGACGAACAACTGCGTGCCGCGTTTGGCATGTTCCGCGCTGAGGGTCCCGAACAGGTAGAACTTGCCGCGGTAGGCGTGGAGCTCCGGTGCCCAGAAGTCGCGATCGGCCCAGAATCCTGCGGGCGGCGTGAACACGGTGACCGGGGCCTGCCAATGCCGCAGGTCCGTGCTGGTGTAGCACTCCCAGCCTTTCGCTCCCCGCCGCCGATTGCCAATGCTGGCGACCATGACGTAGCGGGCGTTCGGGATATCCGTCAGGACAAACGGATCGCGGATGCGCAGGTCGGCCACATCAATCAGAGCGGCCACCGCCGAACGTCCAGAAGAACGCCAGGGGCCCGTAATCCTGCTGAATGTTCCGCGCCCAGCGGCGACGGCCATCCATGTCAAAGCATGCCACGTCCCCGCTGCCGTAGAGAAAGGCCACCAACTTGCCATCGGTCACTGGCGACGACGAGGCTTTGTTGCTGCGCTCGTCTTGGTGTGCGCCGACGAAACGGCCGCCAATACAAATGTTTGTAACGGCCTTTCACGAAGACAAAGGAGGGCCCTTGATGGTCACCACCGGACAGGAAGCCGTCCTGACGACCGCTTCGGCCACACTGCCCATCAGCAGCCGGCTCAACCCGGTCCGCCCGTGGGTGCCCATGACGATCAGATCGCAGTGACGTTCACGGGCCACCCGCAAGATTTCCTCCACGGGCTCCCCGGCTTGGAGAATATGTTCCACAGACACATTGGGGTCCCGTGGCTGAAGTCGGCTCAGTTCAGCCCGCAGCAGTTCTTTGTCGGCTTCCGACGGCACCATGGCCGCTTCAATCTCGCTGGTGGCTACAACCGACGGGCAGACGTGCAAGATGATCAGCCGCGCCCCGTGCTCCCGGGCCATCGCGCAGGTCTGCTGGAAGGCAAAACTTGCATGCTCCGAGAAGTCCGTCGGGTGCAGAATCGCCTTGATGGGGAAGACGGACCTCGCCTGCGGTTCCGTGGCCAAAATCGGGGCCGGCGGGCCAGTGTCTTCGCCGAGGTCTTGTCCATACTGGTGGAACCGAGCCGTCAGGCGTTCCCAGTCGATCACCAGGCGACCGCCCGTCGCCTGGTGCTGTTTCTCCCAATGGATGAGCAAGTCCAGACAGCCGTGATCGATGTAAGTCAGCTCTTCGAAATGGACGTGAAGTTCGGTGCTGACCGGAACCTCTTGCAGGATTGCGGCCAGCTTGGGCAACCGAATAAACGTGGCGGCCCCTTTCAGGTAAAGGATGGTGCGGCCATTCTCCACGACAAGTCGTGCGACGAGATGGGAAAACGTGTACAGCAGCTTGGCTAGCGCCAGGCTGAGGCCAACCAGGATGCCGGTGAGCAGATCGGCGATCACGATGGTAGCCAGGGTGGCGGCATAAATGGCCGCCTCGCCCTTGCCATACTGCCACAGGGCGCGCACCGCCTTGGGGTTCATCAGCTTCCAGCCGGTGTACACCAGGATTGCCGCAAGACTGGCGATGGGAATCAAACGCAGAACCTGGGGGAACAGCACGGCGAACACCAGCAGCCACAGGCCGTGCAGCATCGTTGACGCCCGCGTGCGGCCTCCGGCCTGGATGTTGGCCGAAGTTCGCACGATGACGCCCGTCATGGGCAGCGCCCCCAACAGACCGCAGACCAGATTGCCCACCCCTTGAGCGACCAACTCGCGGTCATACTTGGTCCGAGCAGCGTGCTGCTGCATGGCGTCGGCTGCCGTGGCCGTCAGCAGCGATTCGGCGCTGGCGACGAACGCCAAGGCCAGCCCCGCCCCCAGGATCGACCAGTCGAGGAGCCGTAGCCATTCCCCAGCGGCCGGTATCGCAATCGCATCCGTGAGCTGGTCCGGCACACTGATATATCGAATGTCCAACCGCAGCGCGGCAGCGACGGACGCGGCCAGCAGTACGGCGAACAGGGGAGCCGGCATGATCTTCAGCTTCTTCGGTGCCAAGAACGTCCAGCCGATGATGGCCAGGATCGTCAGCACGCCAATCCCCGCGGCGCCCTGATGGACGTCTTCCGTCAAACCCTTCCAAGTGGCCTCGGGAATGGTATAGAGGTTGATGATCCCGCCGAACCTGATGCCGCTGCCCGGGGGGGCGTCATCGACCATCACATGAAACTGGGCGGCGAAGATCAACATGCCGATGCCGGCCAACATGCCCTGGATGACCGCCGGAGACATGGCCCGGAACCACTGCCCCAAGCGAAACAGGCCGGCGAGGAATTGCACCGCCCCGGCCACCATCACGATCAGGCCCAGTGTGGCGAAGCCGTGTACCGCAATGAGCTGGCCGACGATCACTGCCAGACCGGCGGCCGGGCCGCTGACTTGCAGCGGACAGCCGGCCAGCAAGCCCACCACCAGGCCGCCGACGATGCCCGTAATGATGCCCACGGCCGCGGCCTTCTCCGGCGGAACGCCCGATGCAATGGCGACGCCCATACACAAGGGCAGGGCCACCAGGAACACGACGACCGAGGCCAGGAGATCTGGCTTGACGGAACCGAAACTGCCCGGCGTGGCGCCGGCGGGTTGGGGGGGCTCCATGTCCGTCCTTTCCGAAGTGTTCCCTAGGGATGACGCATCAAATGGAGTGCATCTCGGTCAGTCTGGCCGCAAGCGGCGGTACCGGTGCGGGCGAGACTTCCGTCAACGGCGCGAACTGTCCCCGCTGTGGGTCGTAGGCGAACACCTGGCCGGTTTCGATCTTGTACACCCAGGCGTGCAACTTCAGCTTGCCGCTGGCCAAACCGGCCGCGACGGCAGGGTGAGTTCGCAAGTTCTCCAGTTGGACGAGCACGTTTTCCTGAATGGCGACATTGAGCAGAGCCTCCGCAGGACGGTCCTCGTACTTCTGCTGGGCGATCCGCCGCGTCGCCTCGGCATGGCCGAGCCAAGCAGTCATCATCGGCATCCGGGTCAGGCTTTCGGGATGCAGCAACCCCTTCATCGCGCCGCAATGGGAGTGTCCACAGACAATGATGTGCTCGATGCCCAATCCCATCACCGCGAACTCGATCGTAGCTCCCTCGCCGCCGTTCGCGGCTCCATACGGAGGCACGATGTTGCCGGCATTACGGATGATGAACAGCTCGCCGGGCTCGGTCTGAGTGATCAAGTTGGGGCTGATGCGCGAGTCAGAGCAGGTGATGAACAGGGCATCCGGGTGTTGGCCTTCCGCCAAACGTTCGAACAACTCGCGCTGCGAACTGAAAATGTTGTCCTGGAAGTGGTGAATTCCTTGTAGCAATTTCTGCATGACGATTCTCTCCTAAAAAGTGAATGCGTTCGTCGTCGAACCAGTCCCACTCGAACTGGGTGTCGGCAATCCTGCTCCCGCGCGGCGTGCTCGGCCGCTCGTGAGTACACGTCCAGGCTGCGCCGCCGCGACTCCTCGGTGGTTTCGCAGCGGCCCCGCCCCGCCATCTGCTCACTACGAGAGGTTGCCGCAGACCGTGCCGTGCGGGGCATCATGCCTCCGCAGTGACCAAGGCTTTGTGACAACGGTGCAAGCAACTTGCTCTGCGGAGCCGATCGGCAATCGCCCGGCCGAAACCTGACTCGGGCGGCGTGAAAGCGACAATCGTATTTACGTCCTGTGAGTCGAGCCGGCGGAGGGCCGTGAACAGATTGGCCGCCGCTTCGCGCAAGTCCCCGGTTTCGGAAAGGGCCTCCACGGCGGCAAAACGGCTCGCATCCGCGGGCTTTTTGAGGCACAGCAGGCCGACGCGGTCCGTTCCGGGATGATCGCTGTGGTCCGACGTCAGCAGGAGCGGCGTGCGTGGTGCATAGTGCCTGGGAAGTCTCCCGGGCGACAACGAAGGGGCGTCTGCAGGCGTGGACAACGCGAGAGGGCCGATGACTTCTTCGATTTCCTCCAGGGGCAGTCCGCCCGGACGAAGCAACGTCGGCCGCTCATGGCAGAAAGAGACAATGGTGGACTCGACGCCGATCGAACACGGTCCGCCGTCGAGGATCATGTCCACATCCCCGCCAAGCTGCGTTGCTACATCGTTGGCCGTTGTCGGGCTGAGGCGGCCGAAGATGTTGGCACTTGGCGCCGCCACCGCCACTCCGGTCTCCCACAGCAGGCCCAGCGCCAGCGCATGATTGGGAACCCGGATGGCCACGCTCTTGTGGCCCGCCGTCACGATGTCGGGGATGTCGTCGATCTTGGGCAAGACCATGCTGAGCGGCCCCGGCCAGAACCGTCGTGCCAGTTCGCGGGCTGCAGCTGGAAAGTCCTTCACCAAGCAGCTGGCTTGACGCGCGTCCGCCACGTGGACGATGAGAGGGTCGAATCGGGGCCGCTTCTTGATGTCGAAGACGCGTTCCAAGGCGATTCGGTCGAATGCGTTGGCGCCGAGGCCGTACACGGTCTCGGTCGGGAAGGCCACCACGCCGCCGCGGCGGAGCATTTCGGCTGCGCGCCCGACGCCATGTCGCATCCGATACGGCGGCCAGCGGGAGAGAATCCATTCCGCCGCTGCCCGCAGGTCGGGGACGACCACATCCTCCGCAGGCAGTTCTGGAAGGTGTTTCAGCCCATGACCGGTGCAGACGTAGAGCCCCTGCGCCCCGGCCCGCTTGGCAAGCTCTACGTCGTGGGGATGATCGCCGACCACAAACGAGCGCCGCAAGTCAACGCCATGCTCCTCGGCCGCTCGGTGCAGGAAATGGGGATTGGGTTTGATGCAATTGCAGCCGTCGCCGCGGTGATGGGGACAGACGTACGTGGCGGTAATCTCCAGCCCCGCCTCGGCCAACGCCGTCACCACATGGGCATTGACCTGCTCCACTTGCTCCAGGGTCACGATCCCCTCGGCCACGCCGGACTGGTTGGTCACGAGGAAGAACAGAAAGTCCTCTCGAAGCCGGCGCAGGGCTTCGATGGCGCCCGGCAGGAAACAGACTTCCGAGGGGTTCGCCAGGTGACCGCGGTCTTCAATCAGGGTTCCGTCTCGATCGAGAAATACAGCGTATCGTTTTCGCTCAGGACTCATGACTTAAGAGCTATTATCAAGCCCCTCCATAATGCCAACTGCGCAAACAAAAAGCCGCCACCGCTTTGCTCCGCGGTGTCGGCTTTCTTGTTTCGACCACACCTCTTGCCCGAGGATTGGTGCAACCCGAAAACGTCTTCTCTGCCTCTCCACTTGCCCAGGAACAGCTCGGTTCCTCTGCAATTAGGGCTGCATTGCAATTACTTTACCAAAACAGGGATTCTGCGCCAAGGCCTCGCGGTCTTTGACACCCGCTGTCTTTGACATGGTCCGCAGGCCAGCGCCGGCGAATTCAGCGTCGGCGGCAGGTCACGAGTCAGAACTCGGGAGCGGCGTCCAACGCAAAGAGGATCACCCGCTCGCCCGTGATCGTGCTCAGATCGGTGTGCAGGCTGACCGTCTTCCGCCGCAGGATGTCCTGGATGACCGCCTCCAGCAACGGTCGCCCCCGTTCGAGCAACTCGTGGCGAACCTGCTTAATCAGTTCACGGCCGCGGGACGTGTTTTCCGCTTGCACGAGCTGTTGTTCCGCTGGCGTCATGATTCCCCGCAGTCGCACGAGCACCAAGTCGTCGATGATGTACGTCTTGGTCTCGATCGGACCACGGCCCATGAATTCCTTCTCGAACTTGATGATCGCCGCGCTGATTTCCGTCTCCACCTGCCCGCGAGTCTTCTTCCCAGGCATCATCGTTCTCCCGCATTTCGCATGAAGGCCCCCAAGTCGCCGTCGCGTTCCGGCCACGGCATAAGATGCCATTGTTTGATTGGACATCAGGCAGTAGCCGCAGATCCGCATCGGACAGGTTTCCAGTGTCTTGTCGATGACTCGCTCGAAGGCCGCGACGTCCGCGGCCTTTGAGAAACAGACGCATGCGTCCCACGCCATGGTTCAAGACGTGGAACCCCATCCCCCCAGGAGCAACACGGCCTGTTCGCGGCATGACGGCAAGGTACCACAACCGGCCAATGCCGTCAATCATTGGAACGGGTCCAATGCTGTTCGGCACGATTCTTGCCAAGATGGGCATCCTCGCCGCTTGCCGGCGAGTGGTTTAGGTTATGTGGCCACGAACAAGCGCCCACCTCGGACGACGGTGATCCCCGACGCTTGCCGTCGTGAGACTCAGGATCGATGGCTGACACCGTGATCCCACCAACTAACCTGAAGCACTCGACGGCAAGCGTCGAGGATCAAAGGTCACTTTCTGTGAGTTGCTCCCGTGGCCAGTTTTTCTCAATGACTCGACGGCAAGCGTCGAGGATGCTTGCCGACAGCAACCGGTGTGCCGAACCGTATTCGACCTTTCCCGTTTAGTTGCCTCCGGCCTCACAGGTTATTCCGGCGTGGCCGCACGCCGGACCAGCCAGAAGATGACGGCGGCGACGGCGGCGCAGATCAGGAACGTGCCCCCCAGCGGCAGGAATAATCTGATTTCAGCGTGCTCGCTGCCGAACATCGACGCCACGTACTGAAACGCGCGAAAGACGACGAATCCGATCAGCGCATTCAGCACGAGCAGCGGGTACAGCAGCAGGTCAAAGACGGCTAATCCCAGGCCGTACAGGCGGCCGCCCGAATGGCGAATCTGGGCCAGCGATATGGCCCCGCAAATCGTCGTTCCCAGCGGCGCTGTCAGCCCCAGCGGCAACAGGGTCGCGGCCAGCGCGATCTGCCACCAGACCGGCCCCGACGGCTCGGCTCCCGCTTCGACCTGAACGGGGACCACGACGAAAGTGGACACGACGACGAACAGAAAGAAGGGAGCCCAAACGGCCCCGGCGACGGCGACGCGAGACAGGCGGGGGTTTGCCGGGTCGGGGGCACAGGGACCTTCCATCTCCGGTTCTTTCGCGGCAGAGCGCGCGGGACGAACAGCCGAATCGCCACGCCGACAGCCCCCGTAGGCATACAGGGCTGCGACGGCCAGGAACGCCGTGAACGAGAGCGGAGGGCGGCCGCGTTCGATGATCGCAAATACCAGCCAGCCGGCGACGATCAGCGCGGCGCCAAGCCCCTCCAGCCGCCAGCCCACCAACAAGCCAACCAGCATCGCAACCATGCCGGCCAATTCGATCTGGACCGGGACCGGTTGGGACCAAAACGCGGGAACCCCTTCTGCCAGAATGAACATCAACACGAACAGGAACCCAAGCAATCCCAAAATGCGGGCGGTCCAGCACACCGCCCAGTCGCCCCGCGACGGCAGCGGCCGCGACGCCTCGCTTTCGCCCGCCTGCGCGGGCGGCCGATTCGCAGCAAAGGCGGCCTTGATGGATCGGCTGCTCAGCACGACCAGCGTCCAAATCCCCACAGGCAGGCCGACCAGATTGCCGGGCGAAATGATCATCCCCAGGATGCCAGCCGTCACGGCGGCGGCATAGCCTTCCAACCGCATCATCTTCAACGCTCCGAACATGGTCAGGCCGCTGGCGATCAGGCCGGCAAACAGCACCAGCAACAGGACTGCCTGGACGTCCGGCGAGGTCGTGAAGGCGTCGGCCGCAGTCAGCGGCGACGGGGCCACCGCCCTGGCCGCCGCGTATTGAGCCACCAGTCCCCAGGCGATCCCGGCGACGGTGACGGCCAGGAAGTTGAGGATGCCGGCCACCAGCAAGCCGATGGCGGGCAAGCGGACTTCGCGCCGCGCCTGGTCCAAGTCCTCTGTCTTTGCGACGGGCGGCTCGGGCTGAGGCCGCTCTTCCGGCCCGCTTGTCGCGATCGACTCGACGCGAGTCTTGATCTCGCTGGCATGTTGGTAACGCAGTTCCGGTTCCTTTTCCAACGCCCGCAGCACCACGTCATCCAGCCGGACGTCGATCTCGACCTTGCGAGACGGCGGCGCGAATCGGCCCAGCGGCAACTCGCCGGTCAGCATCTGGTAGAAGACCACGCCCAGCGAATAGATATCCGCCCGGTGATCGACCTGCTGCGGATGCTCGGTCTGCTCCGGGGCCATGTAGTGCAGCGTTCCCATCACCTGGCCGGTGCCGGTCAGCGTTACCTCATGCGGCTGCCGGCCCGCGAGTTTGGCCAGGCCGAAGTCGGCGATTTTCACCTGGCCCCGTTTGTCCAGCAGCAGATTCTCCGGTTTGATGTCGCGGTGGACGACGCCGATGTCGTGGGCGTACTGGAGAGCGTCGCAGATTTGCGGCACGATGGCCAGCGCCTCGCGCGGCGCCAGCCGGCCGCCGTCGAGCAGTTGTCGCAGGTTGGCCCCGTCCACGTACTCCATCAAGAAAAAGAACAGGTCGCCTTTCCGGCCGAAATCGTACACGGCCACGATGTGCGGATGATTGAGCATCGCCAGGGCCCGGGCCTCGCGCGAGAATCGTTCGGCAAAGGCCGGGTCTTGGGCGACGGCGGGGGCGAGGATCTTCAAGGCCACGGTGCGGCCTAACTGTTTCTGCCGGGCCTTGTAGACGATCCCCATGCCGCCGCGGCCGAGCAACTCGAGAATCTCCAAATCGGGAAAGTGAGCCGCCAGTTCCGCCGGCGTCGGCGGCGTGTCCCCCACCGCCTGCCGCCCCGCGTCTTGCGTGGCGTCCGGCTCGGATGGCAGCCCTTGCTTGAACAAACACGCCGGGCACAGTCCCTGCGGCGCATCGGCCGCCAAGGGACTTCCGCACGCCGCACATTGCTTGTGGTTGGTCATCGTGGATGCTCCCGTATCCTGTTCTGCGTCATGTTCCGCCAAGAACAGAAGCAAACGCCGCGAGAGGTTACAGACAATCCAGCAAATGCCGGATCTCTTCGTCGATTTCGGTGGGATCGGCAACCGTGTGGGCGATCTCCTCCCGCAACAGGTGGCGATAACGCCGCCGCAAGCGATGCACGGCCACCTTGACCGCCACTTCGCTCATCCCCAGCCGCTCGGCAATCGCCGCATAGGTGCTTTCCAGGCCGCCGGCGAGCGCTCCTTTGAGAGCTTCAAACAATCGCGTCTTGCCCCCCTCGTCGAACTCGGCCTGCAGCCGTGCGAGAACACGGTCGAGCAGCGCCAAGGCCCACCGCCGCTCGAACAGCCGCTCCGGGGTCAAGTCATGGGCCGGCTCCAACCGGTACCGGGCCTCGGCGTTCAGACAGTCCCAGGCGATCATCGCCCGGCCGCCGCCCCGTTTCTGGGCCTGCGCCCGGTCTCGCTCGTTGGCCAGGAAGTGCTTGGCCGCGGCCAACAGGAAAGCGCGAAACTTGCCCTTCTCCCGGTCGATGCCGACCAAGACGTGTCTCTCCAGCAACCGCGCAAAGAACTCCTGCGTCAGATCTTCTGCCTCGTGGGATTCGTACCCGCGCCGGCGGATAAAGGCGTACAGCGGATACCAATACGTGCGGCACAGTTCGGCCATGGCGTCCGCCACCTCCGGCGAGTCCCGCCCCTTTGCCGCCGCCAGGACCACCGTCCACCGCGTGGCCACGAAGCCGGCTGAGTCGCAGGCGTCACGATTTGCCGACGTGCTGGACATGGCTCCATTCCTGCTGACTTTCGTGCGAAACTCGCCCGCACCCACCGTCTTTTGCCAGATCGTCGCGGACCGGGCTGCGGCGCTCGGGCGGTTGGTTGACCATCAGCCAATACAGCGCCAGCTGTGCCACGACCTCGGTGAACCTGTCAAAATCCACGGGTTTGACGACGTAACTGTTCACTCCAGCGTCGTAGGACCGCAACACATCCGACTCTTCGCGCGACGAGGTCAGGACCACCACGGGAATGCTCCACGTGCGAGGGTCGGTCTTAATTCGCCGCAGGACCTCCTGCCCATCCACCTTGGGCAGCTTCAAGTCCAGCAGGACCAGCTTGGGCAGCAGGCCTGTCGCCCCCGCCGCATCGGCCTCTGAGCCAAACAGGTACTCCAGAGCTGCCACGCCATCCTTGAGCCAGAGCACTTCGTGAGCCAACCCCCGCTTGCGGAACGTCCGCAGCATCAACTCTGCGTCATACGGATTGTCTTCGACCAGCAGCACCTCGACGGCTTGAGGAAGTGGTTCAGTGGTTGAATCCATAAGATTCTCCTTCATGGGCTTGCATCGGGATGCCCGTCGTGTTCGAAGTTGTGAATTTCTGTGCTGTCACGCCCTCACCGCCGCCACGTCGAGGCAACGCAAAGTAAAACGTGGCTCCGCGGCCCGGTTCGGCTTCCACCCACACGCGGCCGTTGTGAAGCTGGACGATCCGCAGGACCAGAGCCAGGCCGACGCCGTTGCCTTCGAATTCATCCGGTCCGTGCAAACGCTGGAAGACCTTGAACAATTTCTCCGTGTATTTCATGTCGAACCCGATGCCGTTGTCGCGCACGAAATAGATGCCTTCGCCGTCGACGGTGGAACCGCCGATCTCGATCTGGGGGCAAGCTTCATCCCGGGTGTACTTGAAGGCGTTATCGAGCAAGTTCACCCAAACCTGACGGATCAGAATCGGGTCGGCCGCGGCGGCAGGCAAGCGGCGCAAGTGCAGTCTCACCTCGCGGTCCGACGCCCCCTGACGGAGTTCGCAGTACACCTCTCGAGCCATTTGTTCCATGTCGACCCGGGCGGGCTGGAACGCGCATTTCCCAAGTCGGCAGAAGTTCAGCAAATCGTCGATCAGCCGGCCCATCCGCTGGGCTTCGCTGGACACCACGTCCAGCACGCGGCGGCCTTGGTCGTCCAACCGTTCGCGGTACTCGTCCGTCAAGATGCGGGCGAAGCCATGAATCGCCCGCAACGGCGCCCGTAGATCGTGCGAGACCGAGTAACTGAAGGACTCCAGTTCGCGGTTGGCGATCTGCAATTCGGCCGTCCGTTCCCGCACGCGCTGTTCCAACAAGTCGTTCCAACAGTGAACATCCTCTTCGGCCCGTTTCCGGTCGGTGATGTCCTCGAAAATTCCCAGCACGCCTATGATCTGTCCCTGTTCGTCACAATAGGGCACTTTATGCACGTGGACCCAACGGTGCTGACCGTCCGTCTGGTTCAACTCTTCGATTGCTTGCGGGACTCGGGCGCTCATCACGGCGTGGTCGTCGGCCCGGTACTTCTCTGCCAGTTCAGAGGGGTAGAAGGCGAAATCATCCAGTCCGGCAACCTGCTCGGGCTGCAGGCCGTGTTCGCGGGCAAAGTTGGCGTTGCACGAGACGAACACGGAATTCCGGTCCTTGACGATGATCCGCTGCGGCAGATGCTCGACCAGGCTGCGGTGCAGCAGCTCGCTCTTGCGCAGCGCATCCTCGGCCCGTTTGCGACCCGTGATATCCAGCGCGGCGAACGTGATCCCGCGGGTTGCGCCTGACGGATCCAAGACGGCCGAGGAGAGCAAGATGTCAAGCACTTCGCCGCTTTTCGTCCGCCAGCGTGTTTCGACGGTCCCCGTCCCGGTCTCGGCGATCTGGCGGTACTTTTCACGCCCCACGAACTCGTAATCCTCGTCGGTCGGATACAGGATCCGCGAATTGCGGCCCAACAGTTCCTCGCGGGTGTACCCCGTCATCTGAGACAAACGATCGTTGACGAACTGGAGGACACGTTCCACGACGACGCCGATCCCCGTCGGGGCGGCAAGGAGAATGCTGCGGAGCATCTCCTCGCTGCGGCGCTGCGATTCCTCCGCGTGCTGCCGCCGGACGATCCGCCACAGCTCGGTCATCAGCAGCGTCACTTGACGGACGTCCGAATCGTCATATTCCTCCGTTTTGTTGCCCACGCCGGCCACGATCACGATCCGCCCGTCATCCAAGATCGGTACGTTCATGTGCCGCGTCAGGGGCACGTGGCCCGGGGGCAACCCCTTCTTCCACGGATTGGGAAGCGCATAGTCGTTGGTGATGATGGGACGCCGTTGCCGGACGGCTTCGCCCCACAGCCCCGTGGATTCGACCGGATAGACCTGCGGCTTGTCGTCCATCGCACACTGCTGCTCAGCCGTCTCCGACCACGCATACATGGTCAGTTCGCTTTCGTCGTCGTTGACAAAGGCCACATAGCCGATTTGACTTTCGGTCAGCCGCACGGACTGTTCCAGAGCGAAACGGGTAAGTTCGGCCTGGCGGGCGCCGGACATCTGATGCAACTGCAGGAGCCCTTCCAGGCGGGCTTCGTCCAAACGCATCGTCTGCTCGGACTGCAACCGCTCCTGGAATCGCTCTTGGATCTGCCGCGTTCCCGCGGCGATGACCAACAGGCCCAACAGCCAAATCGAACCGTGGATCAACGTCGCCGGAAACGTCCGCTTATAGGCGGACGTCCGTTGCGGCGCCAAATCCACGTCGACGAGGGGGCCGCCGCGAACGTCGCCGACCTGTTCTGAATGCGCGCCATGACTTTCCCCCCCGCGGATGAAGGCTACGTCCCGGTTGACAACGGCCCGGGCGTTGCTGGAAGCGAGTTCTTCCATCTGCCGCCCATGTGTGGCAAAGATGGACAGCAACGAAGCGGCAACCAGGATGGTCCAAAGAGCCGTGACACGAACGACGGAAAAGGTCGAGAGCAAAGTTGGATCAGCCTGGGGGCGTCCCATACGCACCGGCTCCGGTTTTCTGGGGCTGCTGCACGCAATTTCGATTCTGCGAACTCCATTTGTAGCAGACCGCAGAAGCCTTTCAAGACGGAGCGCGCCATGAGGGGGAAAACTCTCTCTGAGAGGGGGGGGCCGTGTGGGGCCTTGTCAACACGCTGTCGATCGCTCGGCAGGCAGGGTGAAATGAAAGGTCGCACCGCGTCCAACTTGGGCCTCCGCCCAAACTCGCCCACCGTGGCGGTGTATGATGCGTTTGACCAAGGCCAGTCCCACGCCTGTGCCCTCGAATTCCACCGTCGCGTGCAGCCGCTGGAACATGCCGAACAGCTTGCCGGCGTACTGCATGTCAAATCCGGCGCCATTGTCGCGGATCGAGTACACGATCTCGGTTCCCTGTTTCGAGCCGTCGATGCGGATTTCCGTCCGCCGCCTGTGGCGGGTGTACTTGAAGGCGTTGTCGAGCAGGTTGAACCAGACTTGGCGGAGCAGCGCCGGATCGGTCCGGGCCATCGGGAGATCCCCCAACCGGAAATCCATCTCGCGATCCCCCGCACGCTCTTTCAAGCGATCGAACTGTTCTTGAACCAGCGCGGTCATGTCGACATCCGTCAGGCGCATCGGGCGTTGCCCAAGCCGTGAAAAGTCCAGCAGGTCGCTGATCAGTCGCCCCATGCGTTGGGCCTCGTTGCGGACCACCGCCAAGGCCCGCCGGCCCTCTTCCGCCAGTTCCCCCGCGTGCTCCTCCTCCAGAATTCGAGCAAATCCATCCACCGCTCGAAGCGGTGCCCGCAGGTCGTGGGAAACCGAGCAGGCGAAAGCCTCCAATTCCGCGTTGGCCGCTTCGAGCTGGGCCGTTCGCTCGCAGACCCGCCGTTCCAGGGATTCGCTTAACTGCATCGAGTACGCCTCGCTGTACCTCAAGGCTTCCTCGGCTGTCCGCCGCCGGACTACCCACACCGCAGCCAGCCACAGCACACACACAAACGCAGCCCGGTTAAAAGCCTCGATCGGCCACGACAAGCCTGGTGAGGCCAGAAACCAAGCGAAAAAGATCAAGACCGAGCTTGCCGCGGCGAAACCGTAGGGCTGCTTGATGCGCGGTGTCTGGTAGGATAACGCCAATGGGATCGCGTGTAGCAGCCACATGGCCACGCCCAACGGCGCACAAGCGTCCGCCAAGAAAGCGGCCAGCACCAGTCCGGCCAGCACCCACGTCAGGCCAACCCGCTCGGCAGTCCCGACTCGCAGACGCGCGACGTGCCGTCCGCTGAGACACGCGATCAGCCGCGTAAACAGTTCGACAGGGGGGACCAGCGAACGACGCTCCTCCGGTTCCAACACCGCTATCGCCGCCTTGCTCGCACTACTCCCGCTCATCATGCAGTCCTTCCGTCCTGGCCGCCGCACTCTCAACGCCGTCGAAACGTCGAGTTGGCGACGCGCAGCCGAGTTGCCGGGCAGACGACGCCGGCTCCTTGCGCAGCAATCTCCAAACCACCCTCGCGCCGTCTGCCCAGCAATCGGTCGACAATCAGACATTCCAGCGTGTCCCGGGCCATTTCGCACAACGGGTTGCCCAGCAAACGCCGCGCTTCGTCCAAAACCTGTGCCTCGAAATGCGTGCGGCAGCTCTGGGTTCGCAGGATCCGCCGTACGACCCGCTTCAGCGTCTCGGCAAGGGACGGGTCCGCCGCGGGCGGGGCAGGTTGCGGAATGTCCGGTTTGAATTGCCGATCACGATCGGTTCGCGTTCCGCCAAACATTATGTTTCTCTCCCAATCCATGAGTGTCGTTGGCTGCGTGGTTCTTCGATTCATCCTCGATCGGTCAGGTGATATAGTCGAACTCGATGTTCGAACCCTCGCCGTATTGATCGAACGCCTGAGCGCTGACGAGTCCGCTGATCCCCGCCGATAACATCAAGGGGTACGAGAAAGATCCATTGCTATTCACGCTGGTGGAGTGTCCCTCGAAGAGCCCACCGAAAACAACCGTCAGGGTCCACGGTTGGGCATGTTCGACCAGGCCTTGGGCCGTCCAGATGTTGCTCAGTCCGGCGATGACACCAAATTCGACGATCACGGGCAGGGTAAGCTGCGGACCTCCAATCCCGCCGGGCCCGCCAGGTCCGCCGGGAGGAGGCGGATTGCCGCTGGGATCGCCGGGAGCGGGTGGCGCGCCAATGGGTTCGGACGTTAGCTCGCCTTCCCCGAGCGTCGTTGGCGTCGTCGAATCGTCAGCGGTTGGAAGCCCGTCCTGCCCCTCCGACGTTTCCGTGTCGCTCGGTACGTCAACGTCGGCACCGTCGTCGCCCGCCAAGCTGACAAGACTCGCCATATTCTGTGCGGCCACCAGTGGCAGCGAGGGGCCGATGCGGTCCAAAACCGATCGAAGTGCCTGGTCACGCTGGGCCAACTCGGTCATCAGGGCATCAATCCGAGCGGTGACGCTTGCCGGGTCGAGCGGCAGGCAAACCTGCGAATTAGCGGCCACCTGGTTGGCGTTGTATTCGCTTGTCGCATCCGTCGACACGACGCCAATCGCCGTTTGACTCGGGACGGAGTCCCCGACATCGGCGCCGACCTGTTCATCTTGCACCACCGCGACCTCCTCTTGCGGCAGCAGCTCGAAAGCAAGTTCCGGTGGGACGGCGCTGAGCTGCAATCGGCTTTCGAGTGTCTCCAAACGCAGCGTCCGGCGGGAAACCGCGCGCCGGACCGTGTCGCGGGCAAAGGATGGCAGGAAACGAATCATGGACATGCGGAACTCCCCCTGTCGATGGTGGCCAAACGCGTGATAAACACTGATCGTTGGACCGCCGTGGCACATCGAACATGCACTGGCTGTCCATACGGGAATCGAGATTCCGCTCGCACACCAGACAAGGAAAAAAAGAAAAACGTGAAAAAGTTCTCTTCCGAGAAACCTTGTTCCACTTTGGCCAATTCAGGGCTATCACTCGACAGCAATTAACTGGCTGCGGATATCCGGAAATACATCGACCGTCAAAGTGATGTGCCCAGGCACTGCAGAGGCCGGGGGGCGCGTCAGCAACTCTTGGAAAAGAGGAGCTTGTGCCAGTTGCGGATTCAGACTGGCGGGTTCTTTGAGTCGGCTGGCAGGCAGATGGAGTTTCATCGCCGCCTGACACGATTTCAACGCCTTTTCAAGAGACTCTTGCTTCAATGCTTCCGTTTCAGGATTCGCGTCTTGGGGTCGCGAGGCGGAGAGACAGGCATAGATGTTCGCGGCGACAAGCTCTAACTCGGCCGATCGGGGGCCCGACTGCAGGGCCGCTTCGACATGCTCCATCGCCGACCACAGGAGTTCCGCCGCCCTCGCTTCGTGGCTCGCCGCGCGATCGTGATCGCCCTGTCGTCGCGCCCGCTCACATTCTCTTCTTTCGTCGAGAACCAAACGCCATGCCACAACCGCCAGATTATGGCGGGCCGCCTGCAGCGTAGGATCCAATCGAACGGCATCCTCCAGTCGGACGGCGGCTTCCGCAAGGTTTTTCGTCTTGGTCAGGCAATACCCGAGATTGTTCAGCACGGCAGGCGTGGCAAGCCCCAACTGGAGAGCTTTGTCAAAACAGCATCTCGCGTCGTTATGGTTTCCGATTTGCAACAGGCACCAAGCGAGGCTGGCCGCCGCTTCGGCGCTGGGATAACGCATCCAATTCGCGTCAAACGCTTGATGGGCACTCCGCAGCCGCGCCGAACGCTCCGCTTCGTCCCGTCCCGGCTGCTGGGCAGCTTTCAGGTCGGCCCAACCCTGCAAAGCCAGCGCTTGGTGGAAATCGCTACGGCTGCCGTATGCATGCTCGAAACATCCTCTGGCGGCGTCGAACTGGCCCGCCTCGAGGTACGCAACGCCCCGTTCGAATTGCCGGACATGACTCGCCGGGCGGAGGGCCAAGCCGATTCCGCAGAAAGCGACGAGCAAGACCAGGGCAGCCGCCCCGCCGGCCAGGGCTGACTTGTGATCCCGGACCCACCGCCGAACTCGGGCCGGCGCCCCCAGTTCCTGCCGGAACCGTCGCCCGACGTCGGCCGCCGACGGGGGACGATTTTGCGGATCAAAGGCCATACAGCCGGCAATCACGCGGGCGATTTCCGGACTGGCCACCGCGGTCAACTGGTCGCACAGGTCGCCGCGGTCCCGCTGTCTTTCGAGCAACTGGCGTGCGCTCTGGATTCTGTCGTTCGGCAGGTCGTCGGTCGGAAAGGGCAGCCGTCCGGTCAGCAGTTGAAACATCGTCACGCCCAGCGCGAACAGGTCGGTCCGATGATCGATCTCCGGGACGCTTCGAGCGTCGGCCTCCAGGACGACTCGCAACTGCTCGGGCGCCATGTAAGGGAGAGTTCCGCCCACGACCGCCGCGGTGCCCGCGCTCTGCATGGACAGGTTGAAATCGAGCAACAGGGAACGGCCCTCGGTGGTCAGCAGGACATTCGAGGGCTTGACGTCGCAATGGCAAATGCCTTGGCGATGCGCGTACTCCAGCGCTTCGCACAGTTCAGCCCCCGTCTCCAAGATCGCTTCGGCATAGGAGCCTCGCCGCCACGGCCAGCGGTTCGTAGCGAAACGGTCGGCCTGGCCGCGTGCGGGAAAACCATGCTGCTGGTTGATGCGCTGAACGGCTGGCAGAACGTCAACTCCGCGGGGCCGCGCGCCTCCGGCGGCGAACAACTCGGCGATGACGTCGGCCCAGGTCGCACTGCTCAGGTAAGGCATGCAAATGACAGAAAAACCGGAGACGAGACGCAGCTGCACGGAATGGACGGGCACGATGTGAGGGTGTTCGAGTTGTCCCAGCCGCGCGGCTTCTTCGCTGGCGTGCGTGCAGATCTTGACGACGACTTCGCGATCTCCCAGGTTCCTCTCCCGCGCCAGAAACACGCGGGAGAATCCGCCGCGTCCGATTTCGCGAACCAGCGTAAAGCCGGCCACCTCCTCACCCGCCTGCGGCCAATCCAGCGACCCCGGCTCGAAGGTGTCCGGATGGTGATCGAGGTAGCGGTGAACTTCCAGCACTTTCAGCAGGGAATGGGCGACGTCGGGAAAGCGACGAACGAATTCTTGCGGATCTGGCGGCTGGCCGGCATCCAGTGCCCGGCAGAATTCCTCGTAGGCCAAATCGACGACGACCGATCGGTACTCGGCCAAACCGGGATGCTCTTCCAGAATGGCGTCGGCGTCGAAACGCTCTTTTTGGTCCGTGCGCGCAATGATCTCCGACGCCAACGCCTTCGCCTCGTCCGCGTCAAGCAGGGTCTTGTCGGAATTGGCCGGAACCACCAGGTTGACGCTCATGGTCCCCTTTCCACTCGCGAACGAAGCTTGTTCAGCACGCGGCTGACTGTTTTCTCGCTGACGCCAAGCTTTTCCGCGATTTCCTCCTGGGACTGGCCTTCGGCACGCAGCTCCACAATCGAACGGTAACGGGACGGAACGCCGCCGCGCAACCGTTCCATCTGCTCGTTCATGATCGCGATTTGACTCGGCGGCGGTTCCCGGCCCGGGATCGCCAGTTCCCGAGACGTCTGGTCCGACAGCGAACATTCGCGGGCAACGTCCGCCTTCTGTGTCTGGAACCGATGTCGGCATTCGTCGACGACTTTGTTGCTGGCAACCCTGGTTAGAAACGCGACCAACTGGGCGGAATGCTCGAATCTGGCCAACTCGCCGCGGTTGCAGAAAAACGAAGCCCACACGGCTTGAACGAAATCGTTGGTGTCGAACTTGGGACGTAGGGCTCGACTCAGACGCCGGCGGACCGCCCTGCACAGATGGTCCCCGTACAAACCCAGCAACCGCTCGACAGCCGCCTCGGATCCAGCTGCGATCTGTTCCATCAAGCCTTGAAACCCGACCTGTGTTTCACACATCGGAGTCCCCCCCTATAACCGCGTGCGCTTGAGAATGACACTTTCGTCGATGGTCGTTTAACCGCGACCCAACGGGGAGCGAGTCGCCCACGCGGTCCCCGTTGGGTCGCGGCTAAACGAGCCCATGCTAACCGTGAGCGGCATAACCGCAGTTCTTATACGCCTTGCTGCAAATGCCTTCAACAAGAGATGTTTCTGATTAACTGAACGAAGCATAGCCGAAAGACGATCTCGGGTCCATCCAGCGATCGGTTTGCCCGTTCACCACCCCGTAGCACCGGCTGCCAGCTTTGATTCAATGACGAAATCAACAGCCCCGCTTGTCCGGGACTGCTTCACGTTCGCCGTTACCCAGCTGACGCGTCCCCCGCTCTTTCCTGGCGTCCCAACGCTCGCTTCAGGGCGGCGGCCAGATGGTCGCGCTGGACGGGTTTGGCGAGGATGTCGCGAATCCCCAGGTCGCGCATATGCTGGGCCATGCCCGCTAGTTCATATCCGCTGCTGATGATGATGGGGATTTCTCGCCGAGTCGCGAGTAATTCCCGGGCCAATTCGGCGCCGTTCATCTCCCGCATGGACAGGTCGGTCAGGACCAGGTCAAAGTCGTCGGGGTGCGAGCGAAAAGCGGCCAGGGCTTCCTGCGGTTTGCCGAAAACGGTCACGCGATAGCCCAGATGTATCAATAGACTTCGCATCGCATCCCGCACCAGCGCGTGGTCGTCAACCAACAGGATCCGCTCGCCGCCGCCCTGAGGCAGCGGCGTCGCGACATCGGCCTCGACCGCCGCCACTCCCGGCTGTTCGGGAAAGAACGCCTGCATCGAGGTGCCCGCGCCCGGGCGGCTTTCCACCACAATGGCACCCTCGTGTCCCGTCATGATCGTCCGCACCACGGGCAGCCCCAGTCCCGTGCCATGCCCCGCCGCCTTGGTGCTGAAAAACGGCTCGAAGATCTGTTCCTGTTCCTCCGGCCTCATGCCGTGGCCGTTGTCCTGGACGGTCAGCCGCACGTAGGGGCCGGGATGCAGGTCCGGATGCTTGGCGGCGGTTTCCGCGTCCATGTCCACGTCGGCCAAAGTCACCGTGATCTGCCCGCCGCGTGCTGGCAAGGCATGACATGCGTTGGTCCACAGGTTGACGACAACCTGCTGGATCTGCGCGGCATCGGCCAGCACCGTCCGGACTCTGGGTGGGATATCGACGGCGACTTCGACGCCGGCCGGCAGCGAGGCCTCGAGCAGCCGCAGCGCTTCCTGGACGGCCGGCCCCAGCTGAATCGGACGCCGCTGCTGTTCGTCGCGGCGGCCGAAGGCCAGCATCTGGCGGGCGAGACCGGCGGCCTGCCGACTGGCACTGATCGCGCGATCCAGGTACTCGGCGGTCTGAGCGTCGGTCGCTGCCCCGGAACGGGCCAGTTGGGCATTCACAATGATCGCGCCCAGAAAGCTGTTAAAGTCGTGAGCAATCCCGCCGGCCAATTCGCCCAGAGCCTCCATCTTCTGTGCTTGACGGAGTTGTGCCTCCAGGGCGCGAAGCGATTCATCTGCTCGCTTGCGTTGCGTAATGTCCTCCGCAACTTTGACGAAATGCAAAATGCCTCCCGCATTGTCGCGAACCGGCGAGATGGCGGCGGATTCCCAATACAACTCGCCGTTCTTCTTGCGGTTGGCAAGCTCGCCCCGCCATTCCCCGCCCGTGGTGATCGTCTTCCACAGCCGAGCGTATTCCGCGGGCGAAGTAAGTTCCGATTTGAGAACACGGGGGTTCTTTCCTCGCACTTCGTCCAGCGTATAACCGGTCAAGTCCGTGAAACGAGGATTGACGTGCTCGATGTTGCCTGCGACATCGGTGATTGTGATCGAGGCCGGACTCTGCTCGACGGCATGGAACAGCAGCCGCAATCGGTTTTCCGCCGCGTGGCTCGCCCGCCGCTGCTCGGCCTCTTGCAGACTCCGCTGGACGGCGGCGCCAAGCCGGATCAGCCGGTCCTTTAGCAGATAGTCATACGCCCCAGCCCGCATCGCGGACACCGCCGTCTCCTCGCCGATCGTGCCAGAGACCAGGATAAAGGGCAGTTCGAGCCCGCTGGCCTTGACCAGTTCCAAAGCATCCAACCCGCTGAAACGCGGCATCGAATAGTCGGCAAGTACCAGATCCCAGGGCTGACGGACCAGAGCCGCCTGACATGCCTCGGGGGTATCTACTCGCTCCCATATCGGATCATACCCCGACCGCCGCAACTCGCGGATCGTTAGATCGGCGTCGATCTCCGAATCCTCGACCAGTAATACGCGCAAGACGCCATCGCCGTGCGCATCGTTGGTTTGGGGGGTGTTCATGGAGGATGTCTCCGGTCATCTAGCCTGACGTCAACGGATATCCATACCATTGGGATAGGCCAATGTCTTCGTAAGCCAGGGCAACTCGCTGTTCTAGCACACGAAAGACGATCTCTGTTTCTGTGCGGATACGTGGCAATCAGGCTCCCTAGTCCAGAAGAGCCTCGGCCATTAGAATAGCAAAAGCGCCACGTCATCAACCCCCGCCACGCGAAAAGGGGATGTTTCATTTCGAAACCTGATAACCGAAACGCCACGAACGAGTGGGCCAGTAGAACAGATGGACGATCAGTTTTTGCAGACAGACCAGCGGGTGCGCCAGTTCCTGACGGTTTCGGAGGCTGAACGCCAACGCATGGGGCAGAAACTCCATGACGAAGTCAGTCAACTGCTGGCAGCGTTGAGCATGCGTTTGCATTCGCTCCGCGACGCTCCTGGCCAGGACATGGGGGCTTCGTTGGACGAATGCTTGGCAATCACGGCGCAGGCGATCGAGCAGGTTCGTGAGATGTCGCTCGACTTGTCTCCTTCAGTACTTGCCGACGCAACGCTGGCGGATACCGTGGAATACTATTTGGAACGTCAGGCCCAGCGTGCCGGCTTGACGGTCAACCTGATCGTCTCGTCGTCGTGGACGCCCGTGTTGCGCGAGGTCGAGGATACGTGTCTGCGCGTGGTTCAGGAAGCCTTGATGAACGTCATCCGTCACGCCTGTGCCCGCCACGTGCAAGTCCGCTTGCTGCAGGATGCGGAAGACGTTGATCTCTCGATCCGCGACGATGGGGTGGGGTTTGACCCAGAGCCGTACCAGCAAGGGTCTGCCAAGCCCGAAACGCTGGGGCTGGTCGCGATGCGGCAGCGTGTCGAGTTGCTGGGAGGCCGCTGCCACATCGTTTCCGCACCCGGTCAAGGCACGTCCATTCAAGTCAGTTTGCCGGTGAATGCGCCCGGTGCGTCAGCCGTTTCAGGCTGACCAACTCTCCCGCCGAGCGGCTTCTTTGCCCGTTGCGACAGACCGTTTGCCGGCCGTGAACCATCAACGGGGGGTTTCCTCCGCCGGTTCTTCTGCTGTACAATCCATGCATCGGGATGAATCACGGTGTCGGTGATAATTCGCGATGGACTTCTATGTCTGCGGCCGCAGGCCGCGTTGGGAAACGGTGATGCGTCCGATTCAAGTGCTGCTGGCTGACGACCATTGCTTGGTGCGAGCCGGATTTCACGCCTTGGTCAACAGCTTGTCCGGTTTCGAAGTGGTAGCGGAAGCTGGAGATGGGCGGGAAGCATTACGGATGTTGGAAAAGTTCCGGCCCGACATTGCGTTGATGGACCTGATGATGCCTGAACTGGATGGCCTGGGAGCGACCGCTCAAGCGGCAGCGGTCTCGCCCAACACGCGAGTCATCATCCTATCGATGAATGCCGGAGCGGAATCCGTGCTGCGCGCCATGCGAGTCGGTGCAGCGGGATACTTGCTGAAAAACGTCGCTCCGTCGGAACTCGAGTTGGCCCTGCGGTCGGTCGCTCGCGGCCAAACGTACCTGTGCGCCGCCGCCTCGCAACATGTGATCGCCGGATATGTTCAGAAGGCGGGCGACGGGGATCCGCTGGATCGGCTGACGTGTCGACAGCGAGAAGTGCTGCAACTGGTCGCCCAAGGCTGCACGACCAAAGAAGTTGCCCGCAAGCTGGAAATCAGCGTCAAGACGGCGGAGACGCACCGTTCGATGTTGATGCAAGAGCTGGGCATTCACGATCTGGCCGGACTGGTGCGTTTCGCAATTCGTACAGGCTTGATTTCCGCCGACGAATGAGATCGGCGAATTCCTCTTACAGTTTTCTTCGGCCTCGGCTCAGGTTCTTTTCCCATCGTGTCCCGGGGTTGTTCCCGATTTGCGCCACCCGGGCGTAAACACTAAGTTACAAGGGTAGCATGCGTTTTAGGAAGCCTCTCGGAAAGGGAGTGTCCATGGACGAACTCAATATCCTCCTTATCGGCCGTCTTCCGGACTTGGCGGACTCGATCAAGCCGAGCCTGGCGGCCTTGTTGCCCAAGTTCACGTTGCGATCGATCCCCAACCCGGTGGATGCGATGCCGGTGATCGAGTCCAGCTGCGCCGTCGCGTGCGTCGCTTTCGCACAGGAATCGGGCGACGAGGCTCTGCTGGCGGCGCTGCTGCACGACTTGCAAACCAGGCATCTGCCGATCCCCGTGTTCGTGATTACCGCCCAGAACGATGTCTACCAGCGGCTTCGTTTTTTCGAATGGGGCGCCGTGGACTGTCTGTCTTGGCCCGCCGACTTGTCTCGATTGGCGGCTTTGATCGACGTGATGTCCGTCCGCCGCCGCATCGAGCCGGGGCATGCGCCCGCACGGACTGCCCAGGCGGCACCGTCCCCCAAGTCGCCCCGCTTTGCCGAGGCTTCGCAACGGACGGTGGCCGGGTTCGTCTTTGCCAGCCGAGCGATGCGCGAGCTGTACGATCACATCGAATCGGCGGCCGCATCGGATACCCACGTGCTGTTGACGGGCGAGACAGGGACCGGTAAGAGCCACGTGGCCAGGGCGATTCACGAATTGTCGTCGCGGCGGAAGAAGCCGTTTGTCGTCGTCGAGTGCGGCGGGCTGTCGCCGACGTTGTTGGAAAGTGAACTGTTCGGCCATGTGCGAGGTTCCTTTACAGGTGCCGATCGCGACCATGTGGGAAAGTTTGCCGTCGTCGAGGATGGCACCATCCTGCTGGACGAGATCGACTGTGTGCCGCTGGAAGCGCAGGCCAAGTTGTTGCGGGTTCTGGAAGATCGCGTGTACGAGCCCGTGGGCGCCAACCGCACGGCCAGATTTCGAGCCCGCGTGATCGCCGCGACCAACCGTCCGCTGGAACAATTGGCGGCGGACGGCAAATTCCGCTCCGACTTGTATTTCCGTCTGAACGTCCTCGAGTTCGAGCTGCCGCCGCTGCGGGACTGTCGCGAAGCGATCGGGCCCTTGGCCGAGAATTTTCTGGGCATCTACGGCCAGCAGGCCAAGTGTTCGATCGACGAGATCACGTTTGCCGCCTTGGAAGCCATGCAGAATTACGATTGGCCGGGCAATATTCGCCAGCTGCGGAACACCATCGAGCGAGCCGTGACGTTGTGCCGCGGCCAAGTGTTGGATGTCGCCGATCTCCCCGAGACGATCCGCAAGGCCGCCGCCCAGGCGGACCAGGATGCCCCCCCAACAGGCAACGGCGAAACACGGAACGAATTGGACTTTGCCCGTCAACACGGCGAACGCCAGCGGATCCTGCAAGCGCTGAACAAACACGGCAACAACCGCACTCACGCCGCCAAAGAGTTGGGCATCAGCCGCGTGGCGCTGTACAAAAAGCTGCACAAATTCCGGATTGTCGAAACGCCGGCGTGAAGTGAAAAACTAAGTGAAAGATTAAGGCGATCTTCAAAGATTATGGCGAGCAACTGTTTTCGATATCCCCGCTGGTGGCACTAATCGGCCAACGGCTTCTTCGATATCACCGCAATCTGGAAGCAACCCCAGGCCAACAGCACCAACGTCAAGGGCTGAAAGCCGTAGACTTGGGCCGAATGTTGAGTAACCCATGCCGCCGTGATCAACAGCCCGACGAACACGCAGAAAGATCTGGCAAGAACGGCATCCGGATGCTGCTGGCAGCGGCGGTAGATCACGTCCCCCGTGATCAACACGTTGGGGATCAGCAGCGAGACGTCGTAGATGGGCGTGTAGGCGCTGAACAGCATATTTCCCGTCAGTGTGGCACACAGGGCCAGCAGTTGCCCGTCGCGGCTTTGGCCCGCGCGGGACCACCACGCGGCCAACACCAGCGGGACGAACCAAGCCGCGATGGCCAGGACCGACAGTTTCGGCAACCAACCGGGGCCGCCATACAACAGCAGGAAAAACGAATGCAAGTCCACGTGTTTGAAGGTCTTGAAGTGTGCCGCTCCGGCTGACATGGTCCGGCCGTAAACGGTCAGCATATCCCAGTAGGCTCGCGCGCCGTCGATGCCCACGATCAGCAGGCAAACCGCTGCCAGTGCCAATCCGCCCACGACCGTGCCCGCGAGCAGGCGCGGCTTGCCGGACAACACCAGCAGCGGCAGTGCGAACATCAACAACGTCGGCTTGACCAGGCACATGGCCAGCACGAATCCGCCGGCGAACGGGCGGTCGCGTCGGACCAACCACAACGCCAGCGAGATCCAGAACAGCCCGACGATCGCCCATTGGCCCGCCAACCAACCTTCGAGAACCAAAGGCGGAAAAGCGGCGGCCAGCAGAATCGCGCCTCGAACGTGCGTCGCTGGCCACGAGAGGCAACTTCGGCACCGCATCAGCGCGGCGCACGCGATACCGGCCAGGATCACCAGCCACGCGGCGTAGGACCAGGCGAAAGGCAGCCCAGTCAACGGGCCCAGCAGAAATGGCAGGACGGGAGCGTGGGCGAAAGGATAATGAACGCCGGGGGGAGTTCCGGGAACCCGCGTGTGCAGCACGTCATCCTGCAGCTTGGGATCGTACAGTTCCCGTGCGGGGTATTCGCGCAGAATCGTGGCCGCGGCATAGAATCCCGCATAATCGGGCGTGCCCTGACGATGGCAGCCGGCCTTGAGGTCCAAGAATATCGTCACCGCGACGCCGGCGCAGAACAAGACCATCAGGACGGAGCCGACTTGAGCCGCCAGCCACAGCCGCGAACCCAGCCAGCGCCAATCGAGCGAGTTGATCAACTTTGTCATGTCGCCCACCCGGATCCATAGCCGTTCGCCGCACGTGTGGAACGCGATCCCCCCAGCGGGACACCGCTTCGCCGATGCTTACCACGTCAAACCGATCGCTCTCTCGATGGGCCAGATGAAGATCCTCGCTGCATAGTAGCGGGCATCCTCCGACAGATCGTACACCGCCAGCAGGAACAAAACCGTAATGGCCAGGGCGCACAGCCATCGCCACGGCAGGCACATCAACAGACGCATCAGCACACCTCCGCACGAATTGCGAGATAAGAAACGGATGACAACGATACGCGCGAGTGCATACCGCGTGCCATGCGCTGAGGCGGGGGTGGGGTGAAATACGTTTCTTGGCCACGGATGAAAGTTAGGCCCCCTCCGAGCTTGCTCGGTGGAGCCCACGACTATGCACTAACAGCGCCCACCGGGCGCGTCGCGGCCCCCTCCGAGCTTGCTCGGTGGAGCCGGTGATTTTTGCACTACCTACGGCCCTGACATCTTAGTGCAGAATCACCGCTCCACCGACGCGAGGTCGGCGGTGGCGTACCTGGCTAATCGCGAGTGCCTTACGTCTAGTGCATAATCACCGCTCCACCGACGCGAGGTCGGCGGAGGCGCACCTGGCGAACCGCGAGTGTTTCATCCGTGTTTCCCCGTGGCAAGACAATTCGCATGCCTGCCGTAAACCCGTGGTTGGCGCGGGGGGTTACACCCAACGCTAAACCCCTGGTTGACAGCATCGGGCGCGCTCGGCGGGCGACCTCCCGTGCCACGGACCGATCGGGCATGGAACCGTGCCATCGGAAAGAAATTCGCAGCGTTCACAAGTCTCTGTAAGTCACTGACTGATATACACTTGCCGACGTTTTCGCCACGTCCACAGTCTTTTTCCAGCATTCGTTTCGCCCTTGTGGCACGCGTCGTGCTTAACACGTTCTGCCATGAAGCAAGGAAAGATCTTGTAAGGCTTGCCAGATCACGATTTTGTCCTTTGCACAGTGTCCTGTTGTTTCGCTTCAATTTTTGTTCGAGGAGAGTTTGCTATGTTGACGTATCTGAAGAATTTCGTTCGGGAAGAAGAAGGCGCCACGATGGTCGAGTACGGGCTGATGGTCGCCCTGATCGCGGTGGTCTGCATCGCCGCGGTCACGCTCATCGGGGGCAGCCTGAGCGCAATGTTCTCAACGGTCGCAACCGATCTAGAGTAGTGAGATGCGTCGCGTGGTCGACGAACGTTCGTTTTCGCGGTGGATGCGTCGCTCGCGGGCGGCGCATCCACTCCGTTCGAACGGCAGTTCAATCTATCGGAATGTGAATCCATTTGACTTGATGCGGGTGCAATCATGTACGCTTCGTTCGTGGGATGGATTTTCGTGAGTGTTGGGGCCGCATGTGTCCTTGCCCAGTTTCTTCGCGGCTGGTAAGGCTTGGGCGTCGGATCAGCAGAAAGACGCGATCCTGGATGGGAAAGGGAGAGCCATGACGTTCATTGGAAGCCACTCGCCGTTGATAGCTCTTTTCGTCGCGACGGTTGTGGCCTTCGTCGCCGCCGTGATCGATTTCCGCCGTTTTCGCGTACCCAACGTATTGACCTTTCCCTTGGCCATCTCGGGTTTGGCCTTCCACGTGACCCTCAGTGGTCTAGCGGGCCTGCAGTACGGCGCGGGCGGCCTCGCCATAGGATTTATTGCCCTCCTGCTGTTCTACGTCATGGGCGTGATGGGGGCGGGGGACGTTAAGTTGCTGGCCGCGATCGGAGCCTGGATCGGCGGGGCCAACGTTATTTATGTATTCTGTGTGGCGGGCATCGTCACGGGAGTCCATTCGCTGGTGGTTCTTGCCTGGCAGCGCCGCCTGCACGAGATCCCGGCGATCTTTCAGGTGGCCGTTGTCCAGATGCTCACGTTGGGCCGCCATATCGCGCAAACCGACTCGGCCTCGCTGGCCGCGATCACCGCGCGGCCGGATCGTCGCCGCTATGTGATGCCGTTTGCGGTGATGATCGCCATCGGCGTGCTGCTGGTGGCGGTCCGGGAGTTCGGATTGTGATGCGATCTCGCTCGTAGCGGTCGTGGCGCGGGGATTGGGATAACAAAGAGGAATCGCAGGTTATGAGCGGGCGAACAATCATGGTTGTGTTTCTGGCCCTGTTTAGCGGGGCCGGAATGGCGGTGGGCGTGCTGCAATCCAATCGCCCCAAAACGGCTGGCGTGGGCACCACAGAGGTCGAGCCTGTCTTGATCGCGATTGCCGATCTCGAACGGGGCCGAACGGTGACCAAGGCGGATGTCGAGGTGCGGCAATGGCCCAAGGGACTTGCGCCCGCGGATACGTTGCGGACGGTGGAGCAGGCGACCGGGCGGGCGGCGGTGGCGAGAATCCTGGTGGGAGAGTTCGTGCGAAAGGTCAAGCTGGCGGAGGAGGGCGCGGGATTTGGCTTGGCCCCGTCGATCCCGGTGGGTAAGCGCGCATTAACGGTGATGGCCTCGCGGGCCAGCACGAGCGTCGCGGGTTTTGTGCTGCCCGGCAGCCGGGTGGACGTTCTACTGAATTTGAAAGCCAGTGGGCGCGGTGACGAAACGGGCGGCGGCAGTACGACGACGCTGTTGCAAGCTGTCGAGGTGTTGGCGGTCGACCAGAAACAGGACGCGCCGGAGGCCAACCAGTTCGACCCCAAGGGACTGACGTCCGTCACGCTGTTGGTTACGCCGGAAGAGGCCAACGTGCTCGATTTGGCCCAGAATATGGGAATCTTGAGCTTGGCGTTGCGGAATTCGTCCGACATGTCCGACGCCGACGTCTTGCCCGCGACGCTGGCGGAAATCCGCCGCCTTTCCATGCCGCCGAACTCGCCGCCCTCGCCGTATTTGGACGGTGACTTGCCGCCGCCGACGGAAATGCTGACCGCGTTCAGCCCGCCGCGCGTCGAACAAAAGGAGCCCGTGTGGATCGTGACGTTGCGAGGAAATCAACGGGGGCGGGTCGTGCTGACGGAGCAAGAAGACAGGCGATAAGAATCGCGAAAGTACTTTCACAAGCGTTTGCCGCGGATCGCGGCGAACGTGACGATCCGCCGGGTCAACCGGCGGTATTTGGGTTCCAGGGGATGGACAGCATGCGAGTTCTAGTTGCCAGTGACGATCAAGCGATGGCCGAGCGGATCCGCGGGATCCTGGTCGAGCACGGGGTGGAATGCCCCGCCGGCCATCTCGTGCCGCTGGACTCGGTGGCCGACCGGAGCGGGTTGCTGCGTCCCGAGTTGGTCGCCTTCGTCATGCCGTCGGACTGGATCGCCGGCTTGGCAACGCTTCGCGAGACGCGGAGCGTCGTGCCTCACATGCATGCCTTGGTGCTGGGGCCGGCAAATGATCCCAAACGGATTCTGGAGACCCTGAAACAAGGGGCCGACGAGTTCCTGGACCGCGAGACGCTCGAGACCGAGTTGGTGGGCGCCTTGGGTCGATTCCAGGCGGTTTGTCAGCGGGCCGATTCAGGTCCCAACGGCGGGCGGATCATCGCCGTACTGGCCCCCAGCGGCGGCAGCGGCGCCAGCACGCTGGCCGCGGGAATCAGCACGGTGCTGGCGCAAGAGCACGGCCAGGCGGGCTTGATCGACCTGCGTCTGGGCGTGGCCGATCAGACCGCCATGTTCGATCTCCGCCCCACCCGCACGCTGGCCGATGTGTGCGATAACGTGGGCCGGTTGGACCAGAGTCTGTTCGAACAATTCTTGACCCGCCACGCCAGCGGTGTTCATTTGCTGGCGGCGCCGATCCAGTCGGAGGACGCCGACCGGGTGACCGCCAAAGGCGTACGGCGGGCGTTGGCTTTGGCTCGCGTGCGGTTCCCGTGCGTCGTGGTCGACATGAGCAATGCGCTGAACGCCGAGCAGGTCGAGGTACTGTGGCAGGCCGATGTGATCCTGCTGGTGGCCAGGCTGGATTATACGTCGATCCGCAATACGCGGCGGATGATCGATGTGATGGTCGAGTTGGGAATCGGCCGGGACCGGATGCGGCTGGTATTGAACGGCTGCGGCCAGCGGCGGCAACTGGAGGTCGAACAGGCCGAGTTGGCGATCGGTGTGAAAGCCTCGCAGTGCATCCCGTATAACGCGGCGGCCGTCCATTTTGCCGTCAACAACGGCCAGCCGGTCGTCATGAAACGCTGGTTTTCGAGAATCAACAAGAACATCCGGACGCTGGCATACAGCGTCAATGGAGTGAAGAAGTAATAGACTAAAGCAGTTACGCCACCCCCGACCTTGCGTCGGTGGAGCGGTGATTATGCACTAGGACGAGCGCAGATCGCAAACAACTCCCTGCATCCCGGCCGCCGCCCACAGCCGCGAAGCGGCTGTGGGCGGCGGCCGGGATGCAGGGGGGAAGAGGGGTTGTCAGGACGCACCTAGTGCAAGATCACGGGCTCCACCGAGCAAGCTCGGAGGGGGCCTGACTTCTTACTGCGTCGGCAGTTGCTCGCATCGGAAACGGAAAAGTGGCGATCTCCCACGGAATACGCCACAGACCATAGAGAACTGAATTTCAAAAAAAAGGTGGTTCCCCCATGGCGTGGCTACGCGGAATGAACGGCAAGCAGCACCCGACGATGTCGGGTTCGACGGCGGTCTTGGACGCTCCGGCCGAATCGGGGTTCCTGCCGCCGGAGCCTGCGGCGACGCCGATCGTCGCGCCGGAGGAGCGGCCGGAGGAGCAGTCCTCCGATTGGTTCCTGGCCCTCAAGCGGGAACTGCACCAGCAGATCGTGACCAAGTTGAATCCCGGGACGCTCCGCTCGATGAGTGAGGAGCAGCTCAAGGACGAAGTCCGGCGGCAGACGGAAGCCCTGTGCCAGGAACGCGCAGAGTTGTTGAACGCGACCGAGCGGGAACGGCTGGTCGTCGAAGTGCTGGACGAGACATTTGGACTGGGGCCCTTGGAACAACTGCTCCGCGATCCGGATATCTCGGACATTCTGATCAACGGACCCAAGTCGATCTACATCGAAAAGCGGGGCCGATTGACCAAGTCCTCGGTCGTGTTTGTCGACGAGCGTCACTTGGTACAAGTCGTCCAGCGGATCGTGGGCAAAGTGGGGCGGCGGATCGACGAGACCAGTCCGTTGTGCGACGCTCGGTTGATGGACGGCAGCCGTTTCAACGCCGTGCTGTCCCCCATCGCCTTGGACGGCGCCGCGGTCTCGATCCGCCGCTTCGGCAACAAGCCGCTGATGGCCGAGACGTTGATCGCCAACAAGTCGATCACGAAAGAAATGCTGCAGTTCTTGGCGGCTTGCGTGCAAGCCCGTGTCAACCTGGTCATCTCCGGCGGCACGGGCAGCGGAAAAACGACGTTGCTCAATGCCCTATCGCGGTACATCCCGGCAGACGAGCGGGTGGTGACGATCGAGGATGCGGCTGAGTTGCGGTTGCAGCAGCCCCATGTGGTGCGGATGGAGACGCGGCCTGCCAATATCGAAGGGCACGGCGAGATCGCCACGCGCGACCTGGTCAAGAACGCGCTGCGAATGCGGCCCGAGCGGATCATCGTCGGCGAATGCCGCGGCGGCGAAGCGTTGGACATGCTGCAGGCCATGAACACCGGCCACGACGGCAGTATGACCACGATCCACGCCAATACGCCGCGGGACGCGATCAGCCGCATGGAAATGATGGTCGGCATGGCCGGGTTCGAACTGCCGATCTGGGTGATCCGCAAGCAGGTCGCGTCCACGATCAACGTCATCGTCCAAGCGGCACGCCTGATCGGCGGCCCGCGGAAAATCACCCGGATTACGGAGATCACGGGCATGGAAGGCGACGTGGTCAGCATGCAGGACATCTTCGAGTTCAAGCAGACGGGACTGGACGAGAACCGTATCGCCGTAGGCCATTTCGTGTCCAACGGCATCCGGCCAGCCGTCTTGGAAAAGCTGCAAGCCTGCGGGATCCCCGTGCCCGTGGAGATTTTTGAGAGACGAGTGTTGGAAGTGTAAGAGTAACAGGTGAGCGGCAAGGCGCTAGCCGCCGGTAATGCACGGAGAGAGCCGGTTGTGCATGGAGAGAGTGAGCGGCAAGGCGCTAGCCGCCGGTAATGCAGCCAAGCGAAACGGATGGCTCGCGCCATTCCGCTTACTTTTTCGTTGTGGAGTTTCCCCATGTCACCGTTGATGGTTGTTTTGGCATTTTTCGCGGGGTTCTTCCTGATCTTCGCGATCAACTACGCCCTTTCGGACGTGGCCGAGGCGCACCGTCACCGGTACAAGATGCGGTTGGAGCAGGAGCTTCGCCGACGTCAGAAGGAATTGGCGCGGGCGTCGGTGGCCGACAAGGATCTGCAGATGGCCACCGCCTCGGGGATGGCGGACCTGATGCCCCGCAGGACGCTGCGCGAACGGTTCCGCGATCTGCTGAACGAATCCGGGTTGGCCATGCGGCCGGATCAGCTGTTGGTGGCGTGCGGAGCCCTAGGCCTGCTCGCCTTTTTGCCCTGTGCTTTTGTCGGCCAGCATTGGCTGTTGGGCGGATTGCTGGGATTGGCTGCTGCTCCCCTGCCGCTGGCCTATGTCGCCTTCGTGCGCAAGCGGCGGCGGGATAAGATCCTGGACCAATTGCCCGAAGCATTCGAGTTGATGTCCCGAACGCTCCGCGCCGGGCAGACCATGTCTCAGGCGTTTCAGTCCGTCGCCGATGAGGGGTCGCCCCCGATCTCGGAGGAATTCGGGTTCTGCTATGAACAGCAGAACCTCGGCCTGACGCCGGAGGCCGCCATGCGGGACCTGGCGATTCGAACCGGCTTGCTGGAACTGAAAATCTTCGTCATGGCGGTCATGATCCATCGCCAGACGGGCGGCAACATGGCCGAACTGCTGGACAAGCTCGGTCGGGTGATTCGGGACCGGGCCAAGATCCGCGGGGCGGTCAAAGCGCTGACGGCCGAGGGCGCCCTGCAGGCGTACATTCTGCTGGCCCTGCCGCCCGGGATGTTAGCGATCATGTTCGTGATGAACCGGCCCTACGCGATGCTGTTGGTCGAATACTACTGGCTGCTGGTCGGGGCCGGGACGTCGATGACCCTGGGTTGGCTGTGGATGCGCAAAATTGTGAACTTTGATTTTTGAGCAGGCGGTGATCATGATTCCAGAAACCGGTACCCTGTTGATTTGGTTTGGCGGCGCGGCCCTTGTGTTCCTGGCTTTGGTGGCCCTGCTGGGCACGGGCCGCGGGCACGTCACCGACCGCTTGGCCAGCGTGTCGGGGGAATCCGTGACGAGCCAAACCGCAGCGGGAGGCATGGCCGAGTTGCTGAATGCCGACAGTCCGTTGGACAAAGAGACGCGGCGGCGGTTGCAGCAGGAGGAGAAGAAACGTCGCTTGCGCGAACGGATGATGCAGGCGGGCTTCTACGCGGCCGCATCGGGCTCACTGTTCATGATGTTCCGCATGCTGCTGGTCGCCGGCGGCGCGGGACTGGGATTCCTGATCGCCACCATGGGAAAGATGCAACTGGTCCATGGGATCGGCATCGGTGCGTTCTGCGGGATGGCCGCGACCGTGGCGCCGAGCCTTTGGCTGGACCGGCTTAAACGATCGCGGCAGACGAAGATCCGCCGCGCCTTGCCCGATGCCCTGGACGTGCTGGTGGTCTGCCTGCAGGGTGGCTTGAGTGTCATGGCAGCCATATCGCGGGTGGCCAACGAGTTGGTCACGGCCCATCCCATGCTGGCGATGGAATTCAAAATTGCGGAACGGCAGATGCAGATGGGCCAGACGGCGGGCGAAGCGCTTCGCGGCATCGCCGACCGGTTCGACATGGAAGAGTTGCGGGGGATGGCGGCGGTGATCAAACAGGCCGAACGCATCGGCGCCAGCATCGCCTCGGCAATGGAAGTGTTCGCCGAGACATTGCGGATGAAACGCCATCAAAAGGCCGAGGAATTGGCTCACAAGGCCGCCGTCAAGATGCTCATTCCCACCGTCTTGTGTATCTTTCCGTCGATCTTTGTCGTGATCCTCGGACCGGCCGGCGTTCAGATCTATAACCAACTAATAGTAAAGGGGCCATAAAATGTTACGTCTCAACAGCAGTTTCATGCGACGGTCGCGGACGGGGGCGACGGTGGCCGAACTGGCCCTGACGCTGCCGATTATGATCTCCATGGGCGTGGGGATCCTCGAATTCGGACGCGGTTTCATGGTCCAGCAGATGGTCACCAACGCCGCACGCGAGGGCGCTCGGCACGCGACCCTGGCGGGCGCCACCAGTACGGAGGTGGTTGCCAAGGTCAAAGATTATTTGGCCACGGGCAGCATCAATCCCGCGGTCGTTGATGTCACACTCACTCCGACGAGTCTGCAAGGGGCCAAGACCGGAGACCAGATGCGGGTCCACGTCCGTGTGCGATACACGGACGTGACATGGATGCCCACGCCCTGGTTTCTTGGCCGAGCAAATTTGTCCGGCGACACCGTGATGCGGCGAGAGTAGCGCGTTTGTCGTTCCGCCCGCAGGCGGTCCCTGCCACCACCGTATCAACCAAGTTTGAAAGGATATCCCATGAACGCGCGAAATCGAATCTTTCCACGGCCCGCACACCGCGCAAAACGCCGCGGGGCCGTGTTGGTCATGGCTGCCTTGAGCACGACGTCCGCGTTGATCCTGTGCGGTCTGGTCGTGGACACCGGGAACGTATGCGTGGCGAAAACCGAGTTGCAGCGCTGTTCGGACTCGGCCGCGCTGGCCGGGACGGCCGTGCTGTTGCCCAAGAGCGCCCTGAACGGCGGCCAACCGGACCCGACGGCGGCCACCTACGACTCGTGGACGGAAGCCCGCAAGTACGTGCGGGCCAACCCCTGCCGCGGCGTCACGCAGATGGAGCTGCTGCAGGAGGACATGGTTTTTTCACGGTACAAGCACGATGAAAGCAATCCCGAACAAAGCGAATTCATCGTGACCAGTACCAGCTACAATTCGGCCAAGGTCGCGGCCCGACGGGATGCGGGCCGAAACGGTCCGATCCCGTTGTACTTTGGTGGCCTGATCGGCGTTCCATCCGTCAACGCCAAGGCCGAATCCGCAGCTTTTTTAGAGAAAGATTTTGAAGGGTTCGGCATCGAGCCCGGCTCGAACGCGACCTGCAAACTGCTGCCGTTTTCGCTGTGGGAAGGTTCGTGGGACGCGCGAGTGGCTAAGGGAGACGATAATTATACCCACAACAGCGAGAATAATACCGTGTCCAACGGCGGCGATGGGGTTTACGAGATTCGGCTGTATCCCAGCGAACTGATTGACTGCCCCGGCAATTTCGGAACGGTCGATATCGGAAGCCCCAATAACTCGACCTCGGACCTGTCCCGGCAGATCCTGTACGGTCCTAACGCTTGGGATTTTTCGTTCTTTCCGAACAGCCAGGTCAAGATCTCGCAAGTCGATCCCGAGGAACCCAACGGCAGAAAAGTCCTGCTGCTGAACGGCGACACCGGGCTCAGCGCCGCGATCAAGGACGAACTGTACGCCATCCGAGGCCAGCCGCGGATTCTGCCCATTCATTGGAAAGCCACCGGCAACGGCAACAACGCCCAGTTTCGGATCGTCAAGTTCGTAGGCGTTACGATCCTGGATGTCGATTTGACAGGGGCCTTGAAGAACAAATATGTCACGATCCAGCCCTGCTATGTTACTGACGGCACGGCGGTCGGCGGCGGCGTGGATGGGCAATCGAGCGAGTTCATGTTCAAACCGCCGCGTTTGAGACAGATTAAGGACGGCAAGTAGTTGTACAACGACATTTTGCAAGGCGGCTCCAACTTTCCTCGCCCCCAAGGGGCAAAGTTGGATTCCATTCCCAGGGCGTTGCCCTGGGCTGATTTGTTACGCCCCTGCTGGGCAGAGAACGAATCCATCGCACAGTGCATTCCGAATTTCGCTCACGTCAGGTGTCCACTCCGAAATGGCGATGAACACATAGGAAGACCCCGAACATGAAGACCAGATTTGATAGATGGTTTGCAACGGCAGTGTTTGCATGCCTGGCACTGCAAGCCGCGAACGCGTTGGCACAAGCCCCCACCGGCACGATGGCCATCGAGCAGGACTGGAGAGTCGAACTGTATGTCATGCCGGACAGCAGTCGGCTGACCTCGCCGCTGTTCGTTTCCTCGTTCTCGATTCCGCTGGTGCCGGCCCTGTTTCAGTGTACATGGAACCATCGTGACGTCCCTATTCTCGAGGAGGGCGGCATCCAGTTGCAGGTTTACCGCTGGAACGATCTGCTGGACGACCAAGAGATCGTAACGCCGCCCTGGCGGGAGAAGCTGAGTATTGACGACGAGGTGATTGCCTGGACACAGCGGCTGGCGATCGTCAACATGGACTATCGTTTCACCGTCAAGAACATCTCCAGCAAGACATGGGGCGCGATTGCCGGTCCGTACACGATCAAACGCACGTTTCTGCTCTGGGTTCCGCCGCTGGAACTCTACAACTTCCAGGAGATCGCCGACAACTCGGGGATCGTCATGGGCGGCAACCGCTTCAAGAAGATGACGGTCCTGCAGACTCGCTTCTACGACGTCAATGGCAATCTGCTGGCGCCCGTGGTTCCCGAACCGCCCGGAGGGCGCCAGCTGTTTCCCCCGACGCCAGGACACGCCTCGTATGAATTCGTCGGAGCCGCTGCGGAATAACGCATCATGACACGGATCGTGGCCCCGTTTCGCCCAGAACACGTTGCTGCTCGACCGAAGGATGCCCGTCGGCAAGTCTCCCCGCTTTGGACGTTTCGCGTCATCCCCTACCTCATGGCGCTAACCCCCGTGTCATTTACCGTTCAGCTTTTCGCGGTATATTCTCCAAGGTGGGGAGACGTGGCCTCTTGCGCTGGAGCGGCTCTCGTCTTCACTGCGGCTGGTCATGTGCTGTTGAAACTTGTCCTTCGCAGATCTCCCACAACCGAGATCATCCTGTCTTTGCTCGTGGGACTCGTTGTTCTTGCTCCGTTCTTCACCGTCTTCGTGCCGACGGCGTACCAGACATTGTCGCTAATTGCACTGTGCGTTGCCAGCATGGCGGGCGTGGCAGTCACGTGGTGCACCCGCCAGCAAGTCCAGCGGAGTGCTCTTCCCACGCTGATAGCGATCGTGCTGGTTGCCGCAATTGGCTTACAGATGATCTCCACTGCCCGTCGCGTCATCCCCGATGCTTGGCGGAGTCGTCGTAGCGACGCAAGACTGTATACTCAGCAGCGGTTTTCGACAACCACGAACCTGCCGGCAACGGAACCATTGAACGAAAATAGCCTTCCGCATATTTACCTTATCGTACTCGATGCCTATGGACGTAGCGATGTCTTACAGCGACTGTACGGATTCGACAACTCTGTTTTCTTGGAAGAACTGCGCGGGCGTGGCTTCTTCGTCGCCCGTCGCAGTCGGTCCAATTATCACTTGACCGACTTATCAATCGCGTCGACTCTCAATCTCGCCTATCTGAACGGACGTGAATTGCAGCACTTTCGTACCAGGCTACCGTTGCGTTCCATGATCTGCGACAGCATTCTTGTGCGAACTCTGAAACAACATGGCTACGAGACCGTAGCATTTGAAACCGGCAAATCGACGACTGAGTGCGAGTCTTATGACCGCTACTTATCCCCGAGTAAAGCCCTTTCCGACTTACAGGATGTTCTCATCCACTCGACAGCCATACCCCCATTTCTGGAGGCTGTTCAGTCGTGGGTTCCGTACTGGCCTTCCACCCTGCACCGTAATCGAATCGCGCAGACCTTTGAACAACTGCCCCTTGTTACCCGGGGGGCAACAACGCCGACGTTTGTCTTTGCGCACGTTATGGCCCCGCATCCTCCGTTCGTTTTTGATGAACTCGGCAACGCGAGAAACTTGCATGGCCGCTATTTGCTTGCTGACTCCGGGCCGTTCCACGCGGTTCATGACCGGTCGAGTTATGTGGACGGGTATCGACGCCAGTTACAACACGTCAATTCTCAAGTCCTGCGGATGATCGATCGTATTCAATCCCAGGCGTCCCGTCCGGCCGTGATCATCATTCAAGGCGATCACGGTCCGCGTTCTGCGGTGAACGTCTCCAGTCCCGCCACCAGCGACATGCATGAGGCGTTCGGAATTCTGCTTGCCGTCGGAGCGTCCACCGGCGCGTCCGTGCATGCGTCTGCGTTTTACGATGAAGTGACGCCAGTCAACATTTTTCGCCAAATCTTGAATTCCTACTTCGGGACCAAGCTTGATATGCTCGAAGATAGGTGCTATTTTGAGAACCCGATTTACAGCTATCAGTTCCAGGATGTGACTCAGGCTGCAACTGCGCCGGACGCCGGCGCCGGTGCTGACAAGAGCAAGTGCTTTATTAAGAACTAACCATAAAGGATAATATGACAATGGCCACGTTAGGGATTTTTGCGTATATTGACCCGATGTCGGGAGTCTTTTTGCTTCAGATTTTGGCCGCCGCCGTCATCGGCGGGTTGGCATTTTTTCGTCAGGCGATTTGGGGGATGTCACGGGCGGTCTTGCGCCTGGGCGCCTCGCGTGATGAGTTGAGAAGTTCGGCAAACTCCCCAGGGAAAGGGGACTTGCCGTGATGCTAGACGGCCGCGTGCCTGGTTCTTTTCGAGATCCTTCGGGATTTGTCTTTCTTCACGGCGGGCGAGTCCTGCGCGCCGTCGACGAAGGGTGTTTCCAATCGTTGGAGAAGTTGCATTCGGACGGGACACTCGCGCGTTTATCCCAAACCCACGGTCTCGTGGCTACGCAGATTGTCGAACAGGAAGCCGACGTCGCGGCCCTGGAGAGCGTGTACTCCGACACGTACCGATATCTCGAACACGAACGAATCACTCCCATTACATACCCGTATGAATGGACGCTGTCTATGCTCGCCGATGCAGCGATTTGCACGCTGGATCTGCAACTCGAGTTGGCGAACTCCGGTTACTCGCTGAAGGATGCAACACCGTTCAATGTTCAGTTCGTCGCAGGCAAGCCGAAATTCATTGACGTGGCTTCGATCGAGCTTCCCGGCCGCCGGGATATCTGGTTTGCTCTCGGACAGTTTTTTCAGTTGTTTCTGTATCCTTTGCTTTTGTGTCGTTATCGAGGCTGGGATCTGTCGTCTCTTTTCTTGGCACGGCCGAACGGTCGTTCGATCGAGGAGGTGGCGCATGCATTCGGGTGGATGGGACTTCTGCGGCCGATCCTCTTGATGGATCTGAGCGTCCCGCTGTTGTTTCAGTGGCTGTCCCGAGGAAACAGTTCCAAGCGACGAAACTTGTTGACAAAACCGGCAGGTAACGCTGCGCCGCAGGTGCTTAATCTGCGAAGACTGCGACGTAAGACAGCGCGGATTGCTGCCGGATACCGCCCTCGTAGCGGCTGGGCGGCGTACACGGACCATCGCAATTACACGCATGCGGGAGAAGATGCCAAAATGGCGTTGATCGAGGGGTTTTTGCGTGAAACCTCGCCCGCGACGGTCGTGGACGTCGGCTGTAATACTGGAGAGTACAGCTTCGTGGCCGCGGAAACAGGTGCCAAGGTTGTGGCGATCGACTCGGATCATGACGCTGTGGAGGTCCTGTACCGGCGATTGCGCGATAAACCGATGGATATCACTCCCATGGTGGGAGACATCTCGAACCCCAGTCCGGGGATCGGCTACATGAACACGGAGCGTTCGCCACTCCTTCAACGCATCCAGGGCGATTGCGTGTTGTGCCTGGCGCTGCTCCATCACCTGCTGATTACTGCCAATCTCTCGTTGGCGGCCGTGCGTGACATGCTGGCTGTTCTCACCACTCGCGACGTCGTCCTGGAATTCGTGCCGACCGACGACGAGATGTTCCGGACGCTGCTGGGCCTGCGAGTCGACCTTTTTGGGGAATTGACTTTGGCGCGTTGCAGGAGCGTCTTCACGGAGCAGTTTACGGTACTGAAGGAGGTGCGGCTTCCGCAGTCCAAACGCAGTCTTCTTTTCCTGCGTCTGACCTCTGCCGCATGGCAGCCTCTGGCAACGAATCCGAATGAACAAAGCCGTCCGACAGGAAACGATGATAGCGCTGGCTGACCGTCAGCAGTCTGAGAGGATTGGTACAGATGATAGGCTACCACACGACATGGGCTATTGTCGATGGGGATCTTCAACGCGAGTTATGACCTGTAAGCGTGCCCATCGGTTGGCCGGGGCATAACCTGCGACAACAGCCCCATGACGATGATCGGGCGAAACATGATTTTTCGAAAGACGTCACCGGGTGGTGAGAGGAAGCGAAGTGATGGCCGGGATCTCTGCTGCAATGCAACCAATCGCAGGTCTCTGGCGGCGTTCAGATTGTCGTGGGAGGTTAAGGTGTGGGACAGATTCGCGACGGCGCGGAATAGTCCTGATGCTTGCAGTGATTGTGAGTATCGAGGCCGTAATGGTAGTTTGGACTTGGCGGACGTGGGCGGATCCGATCGTAGACTTTGGGCGGGAGGTCTACGTGCCGTGGAGATTGTTTGAGGGCGATCACCTGTACCGCGACGTTGCCTATTTCAACGGACCGCTTAGTCCCTATATTAACCTTGGGGTATTCCGGCTCTTGGGTCCCTCGGTCAACTCGATTTTGATGGCGAACTACGTTTGTCATATATTGATCGCCACTGCGATTTGCGTCTTGGTCAACCTGCTCACCAGCTTACGGTGTGGACTGCTTTGTGTCACCGTGTACCAGGCGCTGTTTGGGTTTGCGCAATATGAGTCTGTGGCGAACTTCAACTACTTGGCGCCCTACTCGCACGAGCTGACGCACGGAATGTTGCTATCCCTTCTGTGCCTGCTGTCCATGTATCGTACGCTCGCCTCGCGTCGGGGTAGTTGGGGCCTAGCAACCGGAGCCCTGTTGGGGTTGGTGTTCCTCACAAAACCAGAGCCGTTCTTGGCTCTGGCTGCAGCCTGCGGGACAGGACTAGCTACGACGACTATATGCCGACCTTCGCAACTGAAACGGGTGGTGCAGCTATGTCTTGCGATGCTGGTCGGGGCCACGATAGTTATCGCCACCGCGGCCATCTTGTTACGTTCAAATCTGTCATGGCATGACGCATGGCAGGGCATGTTGGGTGGTTGGACCCACGTGTTCGACAAACGCATCACCGATCTCAAGTTCTATCGGCGCGGTGCAGGTTGGGATGCTCCGACTGCGAGATTGATGACGATAGCATTTTGGCTGGCCATTCAGCTTCTAGCTCTTCGATTTGCTTGGCGCGAGTCGTTTAGGCAGAAGGCTTCCGAGAAGAAGACCGTCGATTTGTGCCTCCTTATTCTGACGGTCGTGCTCTTCTATGTGGTCACCGTTACGTTTCGCACAAGTATCCCCTTGATGGCGATTTTGGTGTATTCAACGCTGCCCGTTTGGGTCTTGTGCGTGATCGGAGGCACGCTCCGTCAAATGCGAAAACCCTTCCCGCGTGGTGGGCTCGCCAGACGCTCGATCATATTGGCCTGCATGGTGTTTGCACTGTTAATGCTAGCGAAAATTCCTCTCTGTGGCAGGATTTCGGGCTATGGCTTCGCCTTGGCGATGCCCGCGACGCTGACTGTGGTTTCCGCCGCTTGGTGGGTAGCACAACAGGTGGCTATTAGGAATGGTTCAGTTCAACGATTCTGTGCTTGGTGCATCTTCTTCTTCCTCAGTTTCAATGTCTTTTACTTTGTCCAGATGGCTCGATTGATTTCTGCCCGGGACGCAATGGTAATGGTTAACAACACGCCGTTATTTCGGGCGTGCCACGAACGGGCAGTGATAATCAATTCGACGCTGGCGGAGATCCAAGCACGGCTCAAGGAGGAGGACACACTTGCCGTCTGGCCAGAGGGGGCGCTCTTGAACTTTCTTGCCCAAAGACGGAATTCGACGCCATACATCGTCTTGATGCCTCCCGAAGTCTTGATGTATTCGGAAGACGTCATCTTGGACAGCTACCAGCGTCAGCCTCCAGACTATGTCCTGTTGATCAATCGGGATACTTCGGAATATGGCGTCGGGCAATTTGGACATGGATACGCCCAGAATCTTTGGGCATGGCTATGGCAAGAGTACCGACCGGTTACTATGCCGGATCAAGAACGTTCGGAATCGGACAAATTTGGCATGCTGTTATTGAAATGGGACGGTTCGCCATGACACTGCAAAAAGCAGGGGATGGTTTGACAGGCTGTTCAGGGGGCCAACGGACAAGGGCCGTTGACGCGGGATTGCCATCGCCACGGCACGAGGCGTGTGGCGTGCCCGAGATTAACGCCCGCGATGTGGGCCTCGCTGCAAGGACGGAATTCTGGTCGCGTAGCGACGGCTTGATCCTAGCCGTGGGGCCAACCCACGGTGGATGTTTCGTGAGGATGCCTCCGTCGCGTAGCAACGGTTGATCCGACGAGCGTGTCGCGGCATGGTTTCAATCGTCGCCACGCGACTTGTCCCGACGCTCGTCATGGACCTCCGTGGGTTGAAACCCACGGCTAGGATCCGTAGCCTCTACGCGGCAGAGGCTTCGTTGCCGAAAAGATGACGAGTGTGTCAGGAACCGGTCCTCGTTTGGCAACCATCCGACGGCTGATCGCGATTCCCCAACCACACGTCACGGAGCATGCTGTTTTGCCGATGCATTACTTCGTTCCTGGTCCCTTTGCCTGGCTGTGCGGCACGACCACGGCGCACGAGGCGGAACTTGAATTGCCGCTCATGTCCCAGGCCTCGACGACAACTGAATAGACGCGGCCGCTCCGGTCGCTGCCGTCCCGCTCGGCGCGCAACACGATCGTGGCCTCGTATCTGCCATCACCGACGTGTTCCAAGTCGATGTCCACCGGCGCGGTGAAGCCGTCCTGGCCAGCGACGTCGCCGACGTGTCGGCCGCTGCCGTTGCTGTCGTCGGGCTGGCTGCTCGAGATCCGACACAAGACCGGCAGATCCTCGGGCGCAGTGCAGTCATCCAGGGCCAAGGCGGAGATTGTCACCGGCACCATCGCGTGATTCGCCGGCCTGAGTGAAACCACATCCGTGGTCACCTCGACCAGCGGAGGTTGGTTGTTGTTTGCCGACCGGATCGCCAGGTTGTGGGCGGTTCCCGCCGCCAAGGCCACGAAGTCGTTGCCCTCGGGAACGTCGCACTGGCCGAAAGCATTCCATCCCCAGGCGGCCAGCGAGCCGTCCGCACGCAGAGCCAGACTGTGGCCGTATCCCGCCGCCAAGGCAGTGAAATGTTGGCCCTGAGGAACGTCGCACTGGCCGAATCCGTTCGCTCCCCAAGCGACCAGCGAGCCGTCCGTACGCAGGGCCAGACTGTGGAAATACCCCGCCGTTATGGCCACAAAGTCGTTGCCGATGGGAACGTCCGTCTGGCCATCCGCATTGGCACCCCAGCCGACCAGCGAGCCGTTTGCACGCAGGGCCAGACTGTGCGACCACCCCGCTGCGATGGCCACAAAGCCGTTGCCGCCGGGAACGTCCGTTTGGCCGGACTGGTTGAGTCCCCAACCGACCAACGAACCGTCCGCACGCAAGGCCAAACTGTGGGATCCGCCTGCCGCGACGGCCACAAAGTCATTGCCGGCGGGGACGTTGGTCTGGCCACCCCAGGCGACCAGCGATCCGTCCGCGCGCAGGGCCAAACCGTGGGCGTATCCCGACGCCACAGCGACGAAGTCGTTGCCGCCGGGAACGTTCGTCTGGCCGTATTGGTTGAATCCCCAGCCGGTCAACGAGCCGTCCGAACGCAGAGCCACGCTGTAGAATTCGCCCGCCGCAACGGATAGAAAGTCGTTACCGTCAGGGACGGCGGTCTCGCCGAACAGATCCAAGCCCCAGCCGACCAGGGCGGGCGCCGCGGGCGTTTGTTCGTCGGCGCAAAACACGACACCGGCAGACGATACAGCCATCGCGGTCAGCAGGATCAACCAGAAAATGCCGCAGGTTCTCGAACCTCTCCCCATGGTCAGCCTCCTGAATTCGATAAGAGTGGCCTCGATCGGAACATTGCGAGATGCTAGCGGCTGTCGGTCCAGGTTTGGCCGAAAGCCGCGCGGTATTTTGCAACTGTCGTGCCAAAAACGTGGTCTCGAGCCGACGGGGGGCCTCGAGGGTCGTGTCCGCGAGAGAAAACCGCAGGATACGGTACTTTGGACGAGAACGGTGGGCAGATTACCGCGAGGCAGGATGGTTGTTCTTCGAGCGGGGTGGTAACGAGACGTTGGCGCTTGGGTGTCATCCAGGAGTTTGCGCTTGGAAGGGGTGCTCTTTTCGCGATGGCGGCAAGATATTCTGCCTGTGCCGATTCTTCCACAGCGACCGGAATTGCTGGAAAGACCAGTTCGGCCTGCCCGATGGTTTAATGGCGTTGTGACGTTTTCCCTGCTTGCATCGGATGTGCCATGAGTATTTGCCATACCACGAAACGGGGCGGTAACGCCTGGAGAATCGCTATCAACGCTGGCTTGGCGATGTTGTTCCTGCTCGATTGGGCCGTATGCGCCAACGCCCAGCAGCACGTCGAGGCCGTGCCGTTGCCGCGCGGGGCGCCGGCGGCGTCCTACCCGCAACCGGCCAGGATTCCCACCGTGCCGGCGGCGCCGCCACGGCCTGCCGAAGGGCCGGCGGCGGACCAGCGATGGCCGGCCGGAGCCGATCCGGCCGCGGCACCGATCGCGTCCTTCGTCGGGCCGATGAGCCGGAACGACGCCGTGATCGAGGTGGTCGTCGGCCAGGCGCGGCTGCTGACGCTCAAAGCGGACATGGCGGACGAGCGGGGAACCGGGGTGATTGCCGTGGGCGATCCGACGGTGATCGATTTTGATATCCTGCCGAATCCTCGCATGTTACGCATCACCGGTCGCCGCGCCGGCGTGACCGATCTGTCGTTCGTGACACCGGACGGTCAAGCGTTTAGCTTCGAGGTCCACGTGGTTTATGATTTGGCCTTGCTGCAAGCGCAATTGAAACAAGTCTTTCCCGATGCCCAGCTGCGGCTGTTTCAGATCCGCGAGCATCTGGCCGTGGAAGGCCAGGCTCGCAGCATTCGCCAGGTCGATCAGATCCTGCAGACGTTGGAAGTGTATCTGGCTTCGGTCCAGGTGCCGTCGGCGACCGAAGGCACGGAATCCGCAGGGACGGGCCGACCGGCACTTGGCGGGCGCAGGCCTGCGCCGCCGGATCCAACGACCGGCGTCCCGACAGCCGAGGGCAGGACTGGGCAACCGGCGGCTGGCGCGGGCGACGAACCGGCGAGGCCCGCTACGGCGGTCCCGGAGCCGGGCGGAAAGCCCCAGGTCGAGGGCTCCTTCGTGTCGCCGCAGATCATCAATCTGTTGCGGGTGCCGGGCGTACAGCAGGTCATGCTACAGGTGCGGATCGCGGAACTGAACCGCACGGCGTTGCGGCAGGTCGGGGCGGACTGGAGATTTGAGTTCGGGACGGGGAACGTGCTGGAAACGTTCATCGGGGGCGGAGTCAGGGGCGGAGCCCCCACGGTGACGGGCGTGTTTCCCTCGGCCGATTTGGATTTCGCGCTTCGCGTCTTGAGAACCAATCAGTTGCTGTCAGTCCTCGCGGAACCGAACTTGGTGGCATTAAGCGGCCAGAAAGCCAATTTCCTGGCGGGCGGCGAGTTCCCTGTTCCCGTCCCGCAAAACTCCGGCGGTGGCACGACGATCACGATCGAGTTCAAGAAGTTCGGCGTCCAACTCGAGTTTGAACCCTACGTGCTCGAAGATGAAACGGTCCGGTTGACCGTCGACTCCGAGGAGAGTTCCCCCGATTTGACCAACGCGGTCGAGGTGGACGGTTACTTTGTCCCTGGGATCAATACCCGTCGCGCCTCAACCACGGTCGAGATGCGTCAAGGCCAAAGCTTGGCGATCGCCGGATTGCTTCGGATGTCCGTCGAGGCGAATACCAAACGCATCCCTGGATTGGGGGATCTGCCATACATCGGTCCCTTCTTCAGCAATACGACCCACCAGCGTCAGGAAAAAGAGTTGCTTATCCTAGTAACGCCCTACCTAGTCGCGCCGATGAACCCGGAAGACGTGCCCTGTTTGCCCGGCGAGGAGCTCAAGGACCCGAACGATTTGGAGTTCTACTTGCTGAACCGTATCGAGGGCCGCACGGGCCGCGACTTTCACCCCACGCGGACCTGGGACGACCCCTGGAACCTGCGGCGGTTGATGCACCTGGAAAGCCGCTCGGTTTCCGGACCGGTCGGACTGTCCCCGTGCGAGTAAGACCGCGTACGTCAGGCCTTCCCGCCTGACTGGACCGCGTAGGTCAGGCTTTCCCGCCTGACCTGCAAACACGACGCCGCCATGAACCACGAATCACACGAATCACACGAATGAGGTTGGAGAATGACGATTGCTGACGAGCGTCAAACCGTAACCGTGGCATTCGTGTGTTTCGTGGCAAATCCGCTTTCCCCCGAAATGCCCGCCCGAACTGATCGGAGAACGTGATCATGCGAAACCAAACCACACGTTGGTGGATAATCCTGGGTTGCTGGTCGTGTGCGGCCTGCGCTGCCTGGGCCCAGCCCGCAGACAGCACGCCGCTTGCCCCGCCTGAACCGCTGCCTGCCGAAGGCTATGCCGACAACGGCTCGCCGTACACCTCGGCCTGCTGCCCGGGCGACCGCCCTGCGGAATCGGGCATTCGTGCCTGGTGGCTGTACCGCGCCAAACCGGCTTTGCAATATTCCCATTGGGGTTATCCCGAGGAGTTCGAGGAAGTCCCCTTCGGCGCTCGCGTGCGCATGGCGCAACGGGCTCAGCTGTGCAGCGGCTGGATGGCGCGGCTGTGGCTGTACCGCTACGATTTCTGCGACGAGTCGGCGGCACTCAATCCCGCCGGACGCAAACGGCTGTACGAATTGGCCCGCGAGTTTCCTGCTTGGATGCATCATGCCCTGGTGATCGAGACGACCGGGATACCGGAATTGGACGCCGCTCGCCGCGAGCATGTCACGAGACTGCTGGAGGAGGCCGGTGCCCCGGCCCATGTAGTGATCGGTGTAACAACGGTTTCCGCGCCCTTTGGCGACGAAACGCGGATGTGGAACACGCGATTCCTGAATCAGGTTCGTTCCGGCGGAGGAACCTCAACGGGCGGTGGAGCCGGCGGTGCGGCCGGCGGCGGCATGGGCGGTGGCGCCGGGAACGGGGCGAGCCCGTAGAAGACCGTCTCCACCGAGCTTGGGGGCTGTTGATTCCGTTGTGGCGTAAGCTTCCAGCCTGCGAAATGGGCAACGGAAGCAGAATCGCCAATTGAAAAGAGGCAGCCTCGGCAAGCTGGAAGCTTAGCCCACGTGCCATTGAGCGGCAAGGCGCTAGCCGCCGGTGACGTCCAGAACCGGCGGCTAGCGCCCAATGCCACTTACTTTGTAGCGGCACGGCGCGAGCCGTCCGGTATTTCAGTCGTAAAACCGGGCGGCTTGCGCCGCTCCGCTAACGAAAACGCCCCCAATGGTCCCAAAGTAAGCGGCACTGGGCTAGCGTCTTGCCGCTCACAACCCACGGATTTAACGCACACGATCGACAGCCCGCTTGCTCGGTGGAGCGAACGATTCGGTCGCCGCGCGCCCTGTTGCAGAATCACGGTTTCCACTCAAGACACTGAGGTCCAACGATGATCCCGTCGACGCCCTACCATCGGCCGATTGTGCTGGTATGCTTGCTCGCCTCGCTCGGCGGCTGCCAGTCGCCCAGTGGTCTTTCCAGCTTCCGGTTGCCTTGGTCCAAGACGGCCTCGGTCGGGCAGCGCCCGCCGCCGCCCTTGCCGCCGACCACGAAACCTTTGACGTCGGATCAAAAGGCGGAGATCCAAATGGCCTTTGCCCGCGGACTGGAACGTCAAGGCCGCACGGACGAAGCCAAGAAGATCTATCTGGAACTTGTCAAAACGTCGCCGAAGCGGGCCGACGTACACCATTGCTTGGCGCTGCTGCACGATCGCAAAGGCGAGTGCCGGGCGGCCGAAGCGTATTATCAGAAGGCCCTGCGTCTGGCTCCGGAGAACGCCGAGGCATACTGCGATTTGGGCTACAGCTACTATCTGCAGCAGCGTTGGCAGGACGCCGAGGAGCAATTGCGTCGCGCGGTAGCGTTGGAACCGGACTTGCGGCGAGCCCACAACAACCTGGGGCTGTTGCTGACGCGAACCGGCCGCGAAGCGGAGGCGTTTGACGCCTTTGCCAAAGCCGGCTGCAGCGAAGCCGAGGCGCACGCCAACGTGGCCTTGGCCCTGTCGCTGGCCGAGCGTTGGGACGAGGCCCGCGCGCACTATCGACGGGCCTTGGCACTGGACCCGAATTTGAAACCCGCGCAACAGGGCGCCGCCAGCCTCGAGACGGTGGCCGGCAAGCTTCCCGGAACCAATCCCCCTCCGGCCGTTCCCCCTTTCGCGGCGGGAATTGCCCCCGTTTCGCACCAGCAGTGAACGCCAGCTGCCGAGCGTTTCTACCGCACGCCGTTGCCGCTCATTTTCAACCGCGTGCGGTATGACGCGAGCGCGCGTGCCGTGAGCGGTTCAACAGGCCTCACGGTTTATCACGTCCTCGATCACCTGCATCAGCGGTTTCATATCCCCCGACTTTTCCACACAGGCCAACGCTCCCAGCGGACGCAGCACGTTCATGTCGACGGTGCTTGTGTCGCCCGAGAAGATCACGGCGGGCGAGGCATGGCCTGCGGCGCGGATTTCGCGCAGCGCATCAGCGCCATCTTGCCCCCGGAGGTTCATGTCGACCAGCAGTATGTCAAAGGACTTGGCAGCCAGCACTTCGAGGGCCGCAGCGATGTTGCCGACGCCGACGAAGTCGTGCCCCCGTTTCCTGCACGTCCAGCTTACAAGATCGCGGAGGGTTTCCTCGTCGTCGATCATCAAGATGCTCACTTTCGTGGGCACCCGGGGCTTTCCGTCTTGCAACAGGGCCGCGAGTTCTGACGACAGATCGCCCCAGCGGAAGGGCTTCTCGATGAACGGTGTGTCGGAATCGAAGCCCCCTTGATAGAGGATCACGTTATCCATGTAGCCCGACATGAAGAGCACTTTCAGGTCCGGCCGGATGTTCCGCAGTTGCTCGGCCAACACCTTGCCGTTGATCCCGGGCATGATCACGTCGGACAGGACCAGATCGACTTGGCCTGCCATCTCCGTGAACGCCGCCAGGGCCTGTTCGGCATCGGCCGCCAGGGTTACACGATAGCCCCAGGCCGTCAGCGTCGTGTTCAGCAGAACGCGGAGGGCTGCTTCGTCTTCGACCACCAGGATTCGCTCGCCCCGGCCTCGGACGATGGCTTCCTCCCCGGGTTCGGCGATCACCAGCGATGCGGGGTCCGTAGGCGGCAGGTAGACCTTGCACGTCGTCCCTTGGCCAAGCTCGCTGATAATGTCGATCGCGCCGCCCGTCTGTTTGAGGATGCCGTATACCGTCGCCAATCCCAGGCCCGTTCCCTTGCCCATCTCTTTGGTGGTGAAAAAGGGTTCGAACAGCCGGTCCAGCGTCGCGGTGTCCATGCCCATGCCGGTGTCGGTGACGGCCAGCAGCACGTAGCGTCCGGGGGCGAGGTCCAGGTAACGCGACACCATCCGCTGGTCGATCACGACGCTGGTGGTCTCGATGGTCAGCTGGCCTCCCGTTGGCATGGCGTCGCGGGCGTTGATCGCCAGATTCATAATCACCTGCTCGATCTGGCTAGGATCGGCCAGGATCGGGTCCAGGCCGGGGGCGAGCGTCACCTGCAAGGCAATGTCTTCGCCCAGGATTCGTCGCAGCATCTTCTCGATGTCGGACACCACCTGGTTCACGTCGAACGGCACGGGCTGCAAGACCTGTTTGCGGCTGAATGCCAGCAGCTGGCGCGTGAGCGTCGCGGCGCGCTCGCCGGCATTCTTGATCTCCAGCAGCATCTCGTACAGCGGCTCGTCCCGGCGGACTTCGGCCTGTGCCAGCCCGACGTAGCCGAGGATCACGGACAGCAGGTTGTTAAAGTCGTGAGCCACGCCGCCGGCCAACTTGCCGATGGACTCCATCTTTTGGGTTTGCTGCAAACGGGTCGCTTGCCCCAGTTGGGTCTCCTGGCTCTGTCGTAATTCGGCCGTCCGCCGCGCCACCTCGCGGCTCAAGGACCACGACCACAGGACGGATGCTACCACCAACAGCAGCAGGGGCCCGGCGACCATCGCGACGTATCGCAGAATCGTCGCCAGGCGAAGGGGCGATTCTTCGTAGACGCCGAGCCATTTGTCATAGATCTGCCGATATTCGCCGCTCTCGCGCAGCACTCGGAGGCCTTCGCTGAACTGCGTCAAAAGGGCCTGCTGACCGCTCGACACGGCGTAGCAGTATTCCGTCGTCAGGACAGGACGCTGGCCCAGTTCCAAGTTCTTCCAGCCGTGCGTCTGAATCAGGTGCAGGGCGCTAATCCGGACGATCACACCACAATCGAAGTTCCCCTCAGCCACCTCTCGAAGCACCGCTTCTTGGCTGTCGACCACGGAGACCTGTGATTCCAGACCGTTCTCGATCAAGAAATCATAGAGCACGTCGCCTTGCTGCACCACAATGCGTTTGCCGGCCAAGTCGGCGAGATTGGCGGGCGGCGTGCCTTGGCCTCGGCGGATCACGCCAACGTAATGGTTCATCGCATGGGTTGGGCCGAAGTCGAATCTCTTGTCCCGCTCGGGGGAGAAGAACATGCCCTGAACGACGTCGATCTCGCCGGTTTCCAGCCCTCGCAGGATGTCCGTCCAGGGGCCGAGGCGAATCTCGATGTTCAGGCCCATTTCCCGGGCGATGGCCCGCGTGAGGTCGACGTTATAGCCGGCAGGGCGGCCCTGCCAATCCAGGTATTCATAGGGCGGATAACCATGATCTCCGCCGATCACGAGGCGGCGCGTGGCGGGTAATTCCAAGGCCGCAAACCACTTGGCATGCAACCTGCGGTAGGTTCCATCCGCCATCACCAGCGACAGGCCTTCGTTCAGCAGGGCCAGATTCTCCCGGTCTTCCCGCTTGACCGCAAAACAGAAGTCCTGGCGGAATCCTTCAATCGGCTCGGACAGAATCCGCAGGTTTGCCATGGGGGTCTGTTGGAGTACACGCATCGCCACCAGCCGTTGAATGACCACGGCATCGTGACGGCCGGCAGAAAGTTGATGAAGAGCCTCCTCGAATGTCGACGTCGTGTGGATCTCGATCCCCCGCTCCTCGCGCCGCAGGAACTCCTCGGCGTTGTCGCCCTTCATCACGGCGACTCGCCGGCCGCGGAGGTCGTCCAGGTTCCCGATCCCGCTGGTTTCGGCCCGGACCACAATGGCACCATGCAGGGACATGTAGGGAAAGGTGAACTCGAACAGGGGTTCCCGCTCCGGCGTGCGGCCGACCAGCGGCAGGGCGTCAATCTCGCTCCGTTCCAGCAGACCTTTGACCTCGCTCCAAGACCCGATGTGAAAGCGGACCTCGCGTCCCATCGTCCGCGCCGCAGCCTGCATCAGTTCCACCGAGAACCCGGTTGCCGCGCCATGCTCGTCGACGAAACAGAAGGGCGGATAGTCGACTTCGCAGCCGGAGCGGATGACGCGGACCGGCGGCGTTGCGGCCGCGACGTCCACGGCGCAGGCAAGGCAGGCCAGCAGAAGCGTGACGATGGCGGGTATCCAAGCCGCGGCCCGAAGCCGCTGACGCCCCGGAGCCGCCTGAAGAATCTGGGTGACCTCACGAAAGTGGCATGAGACAAGCATCAGGAACCAACTTGATATCTTTGCATGCGTAGCCAACTGCCGCAGCGAAACAATCCATAAGAAGAGTCTGTCGCTCGCCGGGCACGATGTCAATCCCCGTTGGCGATCGTTTTGTTGGCGATCGTTTTGTCGGCGATCGTTTGACGTGTTCCTCGGGAGCCGTACGGTTGCGGCCGACTCGTCGGCGACATCCGCGAGCCCGTCGGCTGACACGACCGATTCCGCCGAACGGTCTTGCCCCCCGATCTGCATCATCGAACCGGCGATTGGGCCGCAGAGGCGTTTACGCCAAATCGGCCAGCACGCCGTCGCTGCACAATTCGGGTTTTCCAAAGGTCACCAGGCGGTGTTCGAAGGCGTGGGCCAAGGCCAGCAGCAAGCGGTTGTGAGGGACGTTGGGATAGCGGACCGAGCGGCCCATGCGGAAGCCGGGAGCGCTGCCGACCAGCACGAACGGGATGTTGTCCAGCGTGTGCGAGTTGCCTTTGCCCAACTCGTTGGTCCATACGACCAGCGTGTTGTCGAGCAAGCTGCCGGCTCCGCCGGGTTCCGGGGTCTCCTGCAGGCGGCGGACCAGGTACGCCAACTGGTCGCAGAACCAGCGGTTGATCTTGGTCAACTGTTCCTGCGCCTTGGTGTTGCTGTCGGGCTCGTGCGACAGCTCGTGATGGTTCTCCTCGATGCCGATCCAGCGCATCCGCGCTTGTCCGACGGAATTCGTGTACTGCAGTGTCGCCACCCGCGCCATGTCCGTGCGCAAGCCGTTTACCAACAGGTCGATCTGCAGGCGACTGAGCAACGGCATGTTGTCGTTGGCGTTCTTGACGCCGGCTTCCAGCTCGGGCGGCTGCGGCCGCGCGGGGCTGCTGCTGTCCGTCTGCAAGTCCTTTTCCAACTGGCGAACGAAGGATTCGTGTTCGGCCAACAGTTGCCGATCCTCCGTGCTGAGGGCCGCGCGGACCGTGCGCAGATCTTCCTGCACGGCGTCCAGAATGCTGGTCAAGCTCTCCCGATCCTGGACCCGCCCGTACATCTTGGCCAGCATCTGGTAGGGATCGTCGATCGGAGCCACGGGCTTGTTGGGGCCGGCATAGACCATTCGCGTCCAGGGATCCGCGCGATTCGGGACCACGACGCCGAACTCGAGCCCGCCGAATCGCGTTCGCGTTTCGGGACGGCTCTGCAGAAAGTCCTTGATCTCCTGGTCGATGGAAATACCGCTGGCCCAGCCGGCCGGCGTGTGCGAGCCGCCTTGGATATTGCCCGGAAACAGCTCGATTCCGGTCAGCAGGCAGCTCATCCCGCGCATGTGGCTGTCGCCGTCGCCCCGGACCCGGTTCGACACGCCGCGCAGGACCAGCAGACGGTCTTGAAATGGTTCCAGGGGCTGGAGAGTTTCCTTCAGTGCGAACTGGTCGCCCGTCTCGTCGGGCCAGAACGTGCTCGGCACAATCCCGTTGGGAGTGAACACAATCACCAGCCGTTGCTTTCGCCCGGCGGTGTCTGCCCGAGCCAAGCTGGGTAGGTTCCCGACAAAAGGCAGGGCTGCCGCAGTCAGCCCCAGGTCGCGGACGAAATCACGGCGGGTTGATTGAGTGGTCATTGGTCATCCTTTTCGTGGCTGCAATGCCGACACTTTCATCATCTCGACCAACAGTTTTTGAATGTTGAATTCTACCGCAGCAAACACGGTGGTCAACGTTTCCAGCCGGTCGTCGCCATACGCACTGACCGGCTGTTTGACGAACTGGTGAAACAGTTGCTCGGTGAAACTGCGGTGGACTTCGTCGCTGCGGGCGAGGAACTCGGCCAGTTCGCGGGGGCCCTGAAACTTGATCTCCTCGCCGCGCAGCGTGCGGTAATATCCGCTGGCGTCGATGGGCCTGTCGCGTTCGACGGCACGGAATCGTCCCACGGCGTCGTAGTTTTCCAACGTGAACCCGAGCGGATTGATCAGCGCGTGGCAATTCTGGCAGGATTCGGCGTTGGTCTGCAAGGCCACCCGCTCGCGAGTGGTCAAATGCGGATGGGCTCCTTCGTCCTGCGGGGCCACGGCGATCGGCGGCGGCTTGAGCGCCCTGCCCAGCACGCCGCGGACGAGAAACACGCCCCGATGGATCGGCGAACTGGACTTGTGATAGGCCAAACCCAACATCAGATTGGGATGTGTCAAAACGCCGACTTGCTGGTCCGGATCGTAAGCGACTTTGTGAAAACCGTCGCCCTCCGGCGTTGCAAGTCCATAAAAACTCGCCAGCCGCCGGTTTACAAACAGACTGTTGCTCAACAGCAACTGGCGGAAATCCGACGCCGGGCTCCACACGACGTCGTCCAGGAATAAATCCAGGGACACCGACGCGTCGGCTGCCACCGTGCGGTCAAAACCGGGGAACAACTGCGGATCCTTGGAAACATCGTAAGACCGTTCGACCGGCAGCCACTTCTGGAAGAAGTAACGGACTTTCGACCGGGTGCGCAGATTGGCCATCATCCGTTCGGCCTGGGCGGCCACCTGCTCCTGCGTCCGCAACTGGCCTTGCGACGCGGCTTGCAACAGAGCCTGATCGGGCAGCGAATCCCAAAGTCCAAACGCCAGCCGCGAGGCCACCTCGTAATCGTCCGGCGGATCGCTGCCTAATCCCAGGTACAGGAAACGGGGCGACTTGAGCGCCAGCAGTACCACCGTCTTGACCGCGGTGTCCAGATCGCGAGCCCGCTCGAAATGACTGTCGATAAAAAACTGCTTCTGCTCGTCCGTCAGCGGCCGGCGAAAGGCCCGTTCGACGAACCGCGCACAAAACTCCTTCAGCCGCGTGGCCCGGTCGGGGGCGTCGTCTTTGCAGTTGGCCAGCGCGGCCAGGTTATCGGCGACCTTGCCCGCGATCTCGAGGGCCGCTTCCGTCGTGGCCTGTGTCCAGGCGGCGGAAACAAACGCCCCCCGCTCGTAGCCCACGCTGCTGTCGTCGGCGGGGAATGGCGTATCGACCACCAACACCGTCGGGAACCCGTGGGGCGATAGATGACGCTGCGGGATCACGCTGCGGACGCGATGCGGAGGCTGCCACAGCAGGGCCACGGTGGCCGTCTTGCTCTGGAACTTGGAATAGTCCAGCCGGATCGGGACCACGCGGCCGCCCAACAGGCGGATCGTTTCCACGTGATCCGGGTCATCGCCCGATTTGACCCAAGCGTCGATCAACGGCTTTTGCATGTCGTTGACCCATAGCCGGGCCCCGTTGTCGGCTCGCAGGCAGAACTCGTATTCCCCCGTTTCCTCGACGAACAGCCCGCCCTGCCATTGAATAGCGAATTCGTCCTTGCCGATCGTGGCCGGATCGGGGCTGTCGGGTCCGAAGGCAAAATCGACCTGCGGGTCGATCCGCTCGATCACCCGCTTGTCGCGGCGGAAATTCCGCGCGTCGTAGTATTGGCCTTTTAAGCCGCGTTGCTCGTCCCAGCGGCCTTCGCCCAAAAAACTGCCGACCAAATCGGCGGCGGCGTTCTGGTACTGCCTCACGGTCAAATGCGCCAGTTCGATGCGCGGCGGTTTGTGACGCTCGCGTTCCGCGTCCGAATAGAACGTCTCGAAAATGTACCTCGCCACCTGCTTGGCATCGTCGCCCACGCACTGGTCCGCTTCATCCTGCGGCATCGTGTCGTTGATGTACTTGGTCAGTTCCTGCAGCGAAACGCCGCCCGTCAAGGCGTCGTCGTAGGCCCCGGCAACGCCTTGGCCTTGCAAGCCGTGACAGTCGGCGCACAGCGTCTGGTACAGCGATTGACCAGGCGGAGCGGCTTCGGCAGCGAGCAACGCGCCGGGAAAGACAGCCGCTCGGGCCAGCGCAAACAAGCCGAACAGCAACAGACAGCCGCTGGTTTTCATGGGACGATTCCGGGGTTCGCTTCCGGGGCTCAGACGTACAGAATTCAATTTTGCCTGGCGCCGAGTATCCCATAAACGGTAACGGCTTGCCAGGCAAAATTGAATTCTGTACGTCTGAGCCTTTCCCTCACGACCAAACAAAACGCAGAGAACCAGCGCCAGAGCACCGACACCGATCCGTTTGATCGGCGTCGCTCCCACACCGATTCTTACTTCTTGATTGTCGGTTCCGCCGTCCATGCGGGGCCACGCCGCGATCCGGCGGCGGCCCCACACCCATTCCTACTTCTTGATCGTCGGTTCCGCCACCCGCTCGCTCTCCAGTTCCTTCAGTTCGCGGACCCAGATGTTGCGGAACCGCACCGGGTCGCCGTGGTACTGCAGGCTGATCGGGCCTTTGTCGGGATGCGACTTGTATTCGGGCGCCCGATGGAACGGCGTGTCGCCCAGCAACTCGAAGTGGTTCTGGATCAGCACGCCGTTGTGCAGCACCGTGATGAACGCTGGGCTGACCAACTTGCCCTCGTCATCGAAACGCGGACCTTTCCAGATAATGTCATACGTCTGCCACTCGCCCGGTTTGCGGCTGGCGTTGACCAGCGGAGGATGCTGTTTGTAAATCGCCCCGCACTGGCCGTCGAAATAGGTTTCGTTGTTGTAAGAATCGAGGATTTGCAGCTCGTACCGTCCCATCAGGAACAGGCCGCTGTTGCTGCGTCCCTGGCCGCTGCCTTGGGCTGGCTCGGCTGACGCCCATTCGAGATGGACCTGGCAATCGCCAAAGACGTCTTGGCTGGTCGGGGCTCCCGGACCGGCCACGACATACCCATCCTTGACCGTCCATTGTTCGGCGTTGTTCCATTTGGACATATCGGTGCCGTTGAACAGCACCACGGCATCGGACGGCGCTCCGCCCGGCGCCCCCGGATCGACGAGGGCCGGTTCGGCCCATTGGATTCCGCTCAGATACTCGGCGCCCGACAATTCGGCGCTCGTCCCCAGGCACAACGAGGCAAGAACCGCGATGGCAGCAACGATCGTGGACTTCATCACAAACTCACTCCTTCCGCTCAGGTAACAAACTCGAAATTGGCAAAACAATTGATCCTGCCCTATTCTGGCAAGTTGTCGCCCCGTCGCCAAGCGGCTTGGAGAAAGATCTTCGAAGTGAAAACGTACGTGCTTGACAACTGGCCCAGACGTCGTACGTGACGGCCGGCTGTGGCGTCGCGTCTGATTGCGATGGGAAATCGGCAAGCGATCAGCTGCTGGGAATCAATTGGAAGACCAGAGTGGGGAAAGTGCGCGAATCGCTGGATTGATCTCATACCAAGGGCTGTCGTTCACGTACTCGAAGATGTGCAACAGGAGCAGCATTTGGCGATGCATTTCATCTTTCGCGATGTTTGTCCGGGGGCTGGCGAAGCGCCGCAGCTTGTCCCAATAGTCCTCCGGGATCTGACGGCATAAACTATTCGCATAGATGCGAACTGCGTATTCCGAAGCCTGACGCGTAACCGGGAGCGTATCCGTGTTGTTTAATGCGGAATGCAGGAACATCAGCAGGTTCCGTGGATGTCCCCCGCTCATCTCGCACAGGTACTGGCCCGTGCTGCGGCTCTCGAACAGGTCGGCGATGTCGACGTTTGCGTAGACGCAACGCGCTTCGATGATCGCCCACAACCGGTCCAACCCTGCGGACGTTGGCGATCTCGGCTCGCCGTCGACCTCGTGCAGGCGAATCATCGGCATGGGCGCGTGATGTTCGCCCAGGGTCTGCTCCAGCTCGGCGTAGCGACGATCGTACAAGAGGGATATCGGTACCGAATAAATGGTATGCGCGCAAAAGCTGGTAAGTTGTTCGATATGATCGAAGAAGAGCCGACTATGCGTGTTGAGTTCGTCTCCGCCTAGAGCGCGCAGGGGCAGACGTTCCAAGCCATCGACAATCATCACGACGTCCGTCCTACGGTGCCTTCGGAGCTGCTCGACGGCTTCCTGCAGAAAAGCATTGATTCCTGCCACCAACTGCGTGCCGTGACACTGAATCAGTTGCCGAAGCATGGGGCGAAGCTGATCCTGGTTTCGTAGTTCGGCGACCAGAATGTCGAACCCTGTCTCGACGGTGGCATGGTCGACTCGAATGTGAGGCTTCAAGACCTTCTTGAGGGCGTTCCAGGCGTCTATCAACGGCGGGTTCGCAGGCCCAATCCCTGGAATACCTGCTTTGCTCAAACCCAATCGGATCCGAGAGACCATGAACACCAGGAGGTCTGGCCAGTCGAGATCGTTCAGGGCGACATCTCGCCGGACATCCATATAGAGCACCCGAAACGCCGGCGGGTGAGACTTCGACGAGCATGGAGATTCGAGAATCCCTTTCAGCCGGTTCAGTTCGCAGGTCTTCCCAATGCCGCGATGCCCGGCAAAGAGCTTGACTTGCGGACAGGCTGGATCGGCTCGCCGCAAGGCACGAACATAGTCGTCGACGAGACTCACGCCGCGAACGTCGTCACAATTGACGTATCGAGGATCATTTGCCGGCAACGATTCACCCGGGGCGATTGCCCGAACAAGACGCGTAATCCCATCACTAACCATCTTTTCTCTCCAAGAAAACGCGTCCAAACAATCCGTTAGCAACCCCGGACAATTGCGTATTCTAAGCGTCAGGCAGCAATGCATCGGGGACCGCCTGCCTCCAGAAACATCACCAAACGTGTGGTTTTTCCGCTGTCCACAGACAGAACAGCTCTTTACCCCACGGGCAACAACGCAGCTTTGGCCTTCGACGGCAAGGAAGGGATTGGGGGACACGTCAGACGAGTGAGGCCATCAGCGGGCCTTCTCTGCATGCCAGCCCCAGAACGCATGTCTGTTGGTATTATATCCGCGGGAACACCGAAGTCGAAATCAGGCGAATCCCGTAGTTGGGCGGGGAAATACTACTGGCGCCCCAGCGGAAAGCCACCGATACGCGGAAGGCAACGGGTACGTACAAAACAGCCGCCGCGAAGCTGGGGAAAGTTCCCGATACGCGCAAAGCAACGCCGGAGTACTCGGACCGCACGCAGGAGAGTATGGAAAGCTCTCTGGCAGCAGCGATTCCACCGCCAGTAGCCGTTTCTGGTGCGACAAAAGCGAAAAAGCTCGTTCCATGATCTCTGGGAAAGGCGTGCTGTAGGAGTGGTGTAAACCGCGCGGCGTCGCTACAATGCTTGTTTTGCTTTGTTTGATCTGACAACAGACCGGTGCATTCGGCTGGTCCGGCGACTGGCTGGCTGCGATCGAGCTTCGGTGGTCACGCATTCGATGGGCAGCTTTCCGGCCTTTGGGCGAGGTTTACGCGGTATGACTTCGTTGATGCTGGTGTTCTTCGTGGCCGGAATGGTCGCGTTGGTTGTGGGTGCCGAATTGTTGGTGCGCGGGGCGGCGCATTTGGCGGAGGTGTTGGGGATCTCGCCGCTGGTGATCGGGCTGACGGTTGTCGCCTACGGCACCAGTGCGCCCGAACTGGCGGTCAGTGTCCAAGCGTCGTGGCTGGACCAAGCCGATCTGGCGGTGGGCAACGTCGTGGGCAGCAATATCATGAATGTGTTGCTGATCCTGGGGGTTTCCGCACTGATCATCCCGCTGACCGTCGCCCGCCAGCTGCTGTGGCTCGACGTGCCCCTGATGATCGGGCTGTCGATTCTGACCCTGGTCTTTGGCCTGGACGGCCGAATCGGCCGCTGGGATGGCGTATTCTTCGTTTCAGTCCTGGTGGGTTATACCGTATTCCTAATCCGCAAGAGTCGGCGCGAAGTCGCTGCAGAGCGGGCCGCGGAACGGGCGGCAGAACGGGCAGCGAACCCCGATCAGCCGTTGGCCGCTGTGATCGGCAGCCGCTTGGGCCAGATCGTCTGGGACGTCGTGTTTGTCTTGGCCGGGCTGGGCTTGCTGGTTCTCGGGTCCCGCTGGCTGGTCGACGGCGCGGTCGCGTTGGCGACCTTTTTGGGGGTCAGCGAACTGCTGATCGGCCTGACGGTCGTGGCCCTTGGTACGTCGCTGCCCGAGGTCGCCACGACGCTGGCGGCGGCGATCCGCGGCCAGCGGGATATCGCGGTGGGCAACGTGGTCGGCAGCTGTACGTTCAATATCATCTCGGTGCTGGGCATCAGCAGCCTGGTCAGCCGCGACGGCATTCTCGTCTCGGCGCAAGCCCTGCAGTTCGACATCCCCGTGATGATCGGCGTCGCGATTGCCTGCTTGCCGGTGTTCTATACCGGCGGCACGGTCAGCCGTTGGGAAGGCGGGTTGTTTTTTGGCTACTACATCGCCTATACCGTCTATCTGATCCTGCATGCGACGCACAACGGATCCTTGGCCCCGTTCGAGCACGCCATGCTTTGGTTCGTGATCCCGCTGACCGCCGCGACGCTGGTCATTCATTCCTGGTACTGCTTTCGCCGCGGCCGCATCGACGCGTGCCGCGAGTTGCCGACGGCTGCAAGAGACGCGAATCCATGAATACCTTGACGCTGATCCTGTTCCTGCTGGGGTTGACAGCTCTGGTTGTGGGCGCAGAGTGGCTGGTGCGCGGCGCCTCGCGGCTGGCGGCAACCGTGGGCGTGTCGCCGTTGGTGATCGGCTTGACGGTGGTGGCCTTTGGCACGAGTTCTCCGGAATTGGCCGTCAGCGTCCAGGCGGCCTGGTCGGGGCAAGCCGATCTGTCGGTGGGCAACGTGGTGGGCAGCAATCTGTTCAACGTGCTGTTCATCTTGGGTATCTCGGCAGTGATTACGCCGCTGGCCGTGGCCTACCAGCTGTTGCGGCTGGACGTGCCCGTGATGATCGTGGTCAGCGTGTTGACGTTGGTGCTGGGATGGGACGGTGCGATCAGCCGCCTTGACGGCGGCTTGTTCGTCGCCGGCTTGCTGGTCTACATCGGCTGGCTGATTCGGACCAGCCGGCAAGAGGTGGCGGCCGAGCGGGCGGCGGCAGCGGCGCCGGACGAGTCGCGGCCGGCCCTGTCCACGCGGCGGGTGCTGGCGGATTTCGCGCTGATCCTCGTGGGGCTGGGGCTGCTCGTCCTGGGCTCGCGGTGGCTGGTTCAAGGCGCGGTCGCGATCGCCACGGCGTTGGGCGTCAGCCAGTTGGTAATCGGGCTCACGGTGGTCGCCGTCGGCACGTCATTGCCCGAAGTCGCGGCCTCGATCGCGGCCGCCGTCCGCGGCGAGCGGGACATTGCGGTCGGCAACGTGGTCGGCAGCAACATTTTCAATATCCTGGCCGTCCTTGGGATCAGCAGCCTGGTCACTCCCGGCGGCGTCCAGGTCTCGGCCGCTGCGCTCGAATTCGACATCCCCGTGATGATCGCCGCCGCCGTCGCCTGCTTGCCCATATTCTACACGGGCGGAATTATCAGCCGCTGGGAAGGCGTCTTGTTCCTGGCCTACTATGGCATCTACACGGCGTATTTGATCCTGAACGCCACCCGCTACGCTGGCCTGGCCACGTTCCAAGCGGCGATGATCTGGTTCGTGATTCCGCTGACCGTCGTCACGCTTGTCGTCAGCGTCTGGCAATCGGCAGGACGCGATCGCGGGCAAGCCGCAAAGTAGGGTCAAAAACATCCATTGCAGAAGGAAGATGCGACCATGAATTGGCGACTGGTTTCGGTGGTGCTTTGTTGTGCGCATTTTGCAACGTCGTTAGCGGCCGGCGAAGCCGCGGCGGCGGACAAGCCGGACGTGCTGTTTATCGCGATCGACGACCTGAACGACTGGACCAGTTGCCTGGGCGGGCATCCCCAGGCCAGCACGCCGCATTTGGACCGGCTGGTCAGCCGCGGCACCTTGTTCGCCAACGCCCAGTGTGCCGCCCCGGCCTGCAACCCATCGCGGGCGGCATTGATGAGCGGCCTGCGGCCGTTTACGACCGGGGTGTATCAGAACGGTCAGCCCTACGGCGAGCCGCTGAAAGATACCTTGACGTTGAATCGCTTCCTGATGCGGCAGGGTTACCTCGTCCTGGGCGGCGGCAAAATCTATCACGGCGGCGGCGGACTGGCGAACGAGCACAAAACCGATTGGCACGAGTATTTCCAGCGCGGTGGCGACCCGCAGCCGCCGGTCAAGTCGGTCAGTGGACTGAATATGTCGCATTTCGATTGGGGGCCGCTGGATGCGGCTGACGACCAGATGGGCGATTATCGGCTGGTTAGCTGGGCGTCGGAAGAACTGCAGAAACAACACAACAAACCGCTGTTCCTGGCGGTCGGATTCGTCAAGCCGCATCTGCCTTGGTACGCACCTCGCAAGTATTTTGACATGTTTCCGGTGGACTCGATCCAATTGCCCGCGGTCAAGGAAGACGATTTGGACGACATTCCGGCGGCGGGCGTCAAGATGGCCAAGCCGGACAGCGATCACCGGGCCGTCGTGAGCAACGACCAATGGAAGCACGCGGTGCAAGGCTATTTGGCGACGATCAAGTTCCTGGACGAGCAGATCGGACGTTTGGCAGCCGCGGTGGATCAATCGGGGCGTAGCGACAATCTGGTGATTGTCCTGTGGTCCGACCACGGCTGGCACTTGGGCGAGAAACAGCACTGGCGGAAATTCGCCTTGTGGGAAGATGCCACACGCGCCCCGCTGGCGTTCATCGCCCCCGGCGTCACCAAGCCCAACACGCGGTGCGACGCCGGCGTCGATTTCATGAGCATCTACCCGACGCTGGTTGATCTGATCGGCTTGCCGATCCCGGATCATGTCCAAGGTTCGTCGCTGCGTCCGCTGTTGGAAAACCCGCAAGCCAAATGGGCCGGCGTCGGCCTCACCACACACGGTCGAGGCAATCATGCCGCGTGCGACGGGGATTGGCGTTACATCCGCTATGCCGATGGTTCTGAGGAGTTGTACGACCACCGCAACGATCCCCATGAATGGACGAACTTGGCTCGCCTGCCAGAACATGCGTCCGTCCGACGCCGGCTCGCTGCGTGGTGCCCGGCCGAAGAAGCCGCCGACGCGCCGCAGGAACAGGCCGCGGCGGCAAAGCCCAAGGCGAAGCGTGCCAAGCTGCCGCAGGCCAATGAGGCTGGGCAAGAGCCCAAAGGATAAGCCTCGACAGCGAAACGATGCCGAATTGGTTTGGCCTCCGGACGTTGCCCAGTCCAGATCGTTGAATGAATCGAAATCTCATTTCCTCCGGCCCGGCCCTCGGTGACAACCGGGGGCCGCTTGGTTTTGCCTCACGCCTTGGCCTGCACTTCAACCGTCACGTGAACCAGACGCGTCAGACTTGCCAAGGGCCGCTTGTAGTATTCCGGCGGTTGAGGATTGTGGGTCGCGAGGGAAACCACCAGGCAGTAGATGCCTGGACCGATCTCCCACAGGTGCAGGTCCGTCACGGTCACGTCTGCCAAGTCCGTAAGCCGCTGCCGAACCGCTTGGCGAATCGCCGCCGGGCCTTGGTGATCCAGCAGCACGCAGCTGGTGCTTCGCAGCAGCCCCACCGACCAGCGGGCGACCAACGCCGCTCCGACGATGCCCATCACCGGATCGAGCCACGGGAGTCCAAAGAACTTGCCCGCCAAGAGGGCCACGATCGCCAGAACGGATGTCAACGCGTCCGCCAGTACGTGCAGGTAAGCGGAACGGAGATTGTGATCGTGGCCGTGGCGCGTCGCGCGCGATTGCTCGTGCTCGTGCTCGTGCTCGCGCTCGTGCTCGTGCTCGTGCCCGTGCCCGTGCCCGTGCCCGTGCTCATGCTCATGCTCATGCTCATGCTCATGCTCGTGCTCGTGCTCGTGCGAGGACGAGTCGCCGCAGTCCAAGATCCATACGGAGACGCCGTTGACGATCAGTCCGATGACGGCGACGCCGATGGCCTGATTGAAAAAGATTTCGACGGGGTTCAGCAGGCGGCTGATGCTTTCCCAGGCCATGACCAGCGCGAACAGGGCCAACAGCATGGCCCCGGTGAATCCGGCCAGCGGGTTGACTTTGCCGGTGCCGAAACAGAATCGCTCGTCCCGGGCATGCCGACGGGCGTAGACATAGGCAAACGCCGTGATCGCCAGTGCCGAGGCGTGCGAGGCCATGTGGAGACCGTCGGCCAGCAGCGCCATGGACCCGAAGACCATTCCGGCGGCGATTTCCAAGACCATCGTGGCGGCCGTCAGCACAATCACGATCAAGGTTCGGAGTTCTCCAGGCCGCCGCCGGTCCTGGTCGAAGACGTGGTCGTGGTTCGAAGTCGTCATGCAAAATCCCTCGGCTTGCCCGGTTCGCATGCAGGTGCGAGCCCTTTGTAGTTCCGGTTGGTGTGTCGGCCATGCAACCGTATTCTAGGCGATTTCGCCGCCGAGAAAACCGCCGCAGTCCACCACTTGTCGTGTTGGCGTTCGGCTGGCGTTCGGCTGGCGTTCGGCGGTCAAAGCCGCAGTGTCATGGCATGGGCATTCTGCTCGTGATATCATTTTTTCCAGCCTGGCAACCTGGCCTATGCTGTTGTGAAGAATCCGGGCCATATCCCCGAACTGTCCACCGACCCCTGACCCCTGACCCCTGACCCCCCATGCATGCCATCGATCGCAAAGCGGTTCGCGACTTGTGGGCCATCAAGGGCCAGGCGGTCGCCATTGCGCTGGTGATCGCCTCGGGCGTGGGCACGTTTGTGATGTCGCTGAACACGCTCAAGTCGCTGCAGAATTCGCAGCAGATGTACTACGAGCAGTACCGTTTTGCGCACGTTTGGTCGCACGTCAAGCGAGCCCCGTTGTCGCTGGCTCGGCGGATCGAGGTGATCCCGGGCGTATCACAGGTGCAGACGCGGGTGGTCGTGGACGTGACGCTGGACGTGCGGGGCATGGCCGAGCCGGCGATTGGGCGGCTGATCTCGATCCCGGATCAACGGACGTCCATGGTCAACGATTTGCACTTGCGCAAGGGCCGCTGGATCGAGCCGTACCGGGCGGGCGAGGCGTTGGTCAGCGAGGCGTTTGCGACCTCGCATCACTTGGCGATCGGCGAAACGGTTTCCGCCGTGATCAACGGGCGGCGGCAACATCTGACCATCGTCGGCGTGGTGCTGTCGCCCGAGTACGTGATCCAGATCCACGGCTCGAACCTGCTGCCGGACGATCACCGCTTCGGGATTTTCTGGATGGGGTACGAACAGCTGGCCGCAGCGTTCGACCTGGACGGCTCGTTCAACAACGTGGCCCTGACGCTTGGTCGCGGAGCGCTCGAGCCGGAAGTGATTCGGACCCTGGACGACTTGACCAAACGTTACGGCGGACGCGGAGCCGCCGGGCGCGAGGACCACGTGTCGCACCGCTACATCTCGGACGAGATTCGCCAGTTGCGAAGTCTGGGACTGATCGCGCCGACGATCTTCTTCTCCGTGGCCGCCTTCCTGCTGAACGTGGTCATGACTCGGCTGATCGGTGTCCAGCGGGAACAGATCGCGGCGCTGAAGGCGTTCGGGTACACCAAGCGGCAGATCGGCATGCACTATATCAAGCTGGTACTGCTGATCTCGTTGGCGGGAGCCGTGGTGGGGATCGCGGTCGGCTCGGTGCTGGGACGCAGCTTGACAGAGATGTACACCCAGCTGTACCGCTTTCCGGTGTTTCGTTTCGAGTGGAACACACCGGTGATGGCGGGCGCGCTGGCGATCAGTTCCGCGGCGGCGGTGATCGGAACGCTGGCCGCCGTCCGTCGCGCCGTGCGGTTGCCGCCGGCCGAAGCCATGCGGCCGGAGCCACCGGCCGTGTACCGGCCGACATTGCTGGACCGTAGCGGGTTGGGCGAGTTGTTGCCGCAGGCGGCTCGGATGATCTTTCGCGAGCTGGAGCGTAAGCCCCTCAAGGCGGCCATGTCCTGTGTGGGCGTTTCGATGGCGGTGGCGATCCTGGTGCTGGGCAGTTTTACGCTCGATTCGATCAACTACATTATCGACTTTCAGTTTACCTTGTCTCAGCGGCAGGATTTGCTGGTGGCGTTCCCCGAGCCGGTCAGCGCCTCGGCACTGTACGAACTGCGGAACTTGCCGGGGGTGGTCCAGTGCGAACCGTTCCGGTCGACGGGCACGCGATTTCACTTTGGGCACCGCACGCGCCGCGTGGGGATCATCGGCCTGTATCCCGGCACGCGGCTGTACCGGTTGCTGGACGAGCGGGAGCGGTTGGTGCCGGTGCCGCAGGATGGTTTGTTGCTGTCGTCGAAACTGGCCGAGTTGCTGGACGTACGTTTGGGGGACCGGATTCTGGTCGAAGTCTTAGAGGGCGACCAAGCGGTCCGCGAGGTGCCGGTCAGTGCGATGGTGACCGAGTACGGCGGGACCAACGCCTATATGGATGCCGGCGCGTTGCATCGGCTGTTGCGAGAAGGCGACTCGTTGACCGGTGCTTTTTTGACCGTCGAGCGGGACCGGATGGAAGAGATGTATCGAACGCTGAAGAACACGCCCCGAATCGCCAGCGTGACGATCAAGGAAGCGTCGGTCCGAAGCTTTCAGGACACGATTGCCGAGAACCTCGGTCGGATTCGCTTCTTCAACATCTTGTTCGCGATGGTGATTGCCTTCGGCGTGGTATACAACAGCGCGCGGATTTCGCTGGCCGAGCGGAGCCGCGATTTGGCGACGCTTCGCGTAATCGGCTTTACGCGAGCCGAAATCTCGGCCATCCTGCTGGGCGAATTAGCGGTGATCACGCTGGCCGCGATCCCCTTGGGATTGGTCGTGGGCTACCTGTTTGCCGCTTGGGCGGTCACGGGACTGGATACCGAGGTGTATCGCGTGCCGCTGATCATCCATCGTGCGACCTACGGTTTTGCGGTGGCGGTGGTGCTGGCCGGAGCCGCGGTTTCGGGCCTCTTGGTCCGCGAGCGGCTGGATCATTTGGATTTAATCTCGGTGCTGAAAACAAGAGAGTGACGCGGGTCATGAAGTCTTTGGTACGCATCTTCCTGTTCTTGCTCGTCGGCGGCACGATTGCGGGCGGCCTGGTGTGGTCGTTCTGGCCTCAACCGGTGAACGTCGAAGTGGCGACGGTCACTCGCAACCCTTTGCGGGTGAGCGTCGACGAGGACGGCCGGACGCGAATCAAGGAACGTTACGTGGTCGCCGCGCCGCTGGCAGGACACCTGCTGCGGATCGGCTTCGACCCCGGCGACAGCGTGACGCGTGGCGAAACGGTACTGGCCATGATCGAACCCAATCCGCCGGACATCCTGGACGTGCGAACCGTGGCACAGGCCGAGGCCAAAGTGCGAGCGGCGCGAGCGGCCTGGGACCGCGCCCAACCGTTGCTCGACCGGGCGCGGGAACAGCTGGACTTTGCGCAACGCGAGTTGGAGCGCACTCAGAAGCTGGCCAAGACCAATTCCGCCACGAAACGAGACGTCGAGCACGCCGAGATGTTGCACCGGACCGGGATGCACGATTACACCGCCGCCCGGCACGCCCAGGACATCGCCCAATTCGAACTCGAGCTGGCCCAGGCCGCGCTGGTCCGCGTCCAGCCTGCCGACCCCGGCCCAGCGGACGACCGCCGGTTGCCGATCCTGGCGCCGATCACGGGCCAGGTCCTGCGGTTGTTTCAGCAGAGCGCCACCGTCGTCCGTTCCGGCGACCGCCTGCTGGAAGTGGGCGACCCGGCGGACTTGGAAATTGAGGTCGATGTGCTGTCCAACGACGCCGTGAGGATCAAGTCCGGCGACAGGGCCTTTCTGGAACAATGGGGCGGCGAGCGGCCGCTGCCCGCCACCGTGCGGCGAATCGAACCTTCGGGGTTCACCAAGATCTCCGCCCTGGGCGTGGAAGAGCAGCGGGTGAACGTCATCCTGGACTTGGACGACCCGCCGGAACAACGCCGCGAACTGGGCGACGCCTTTCGCGTCGAGGCGCGGATTGTCATCTGGGAACAGGACGATGTGTTGCAGATCTCCACCGGCGCCCTGTTCCGCCGCGGCGGCCAATGGGCCGTGTTCGCCGTCCGCGGAGACCGGGCGGAACTGCGGACCATCGAGATCGGTCGCCGCAACAGCTTGGCCGCCCAAATCGTCGCGGGCCTGGAGGCCGGCGACGAGGTGATCCTGCACCCCAGCGACAAGGTCCGCGACGGAGTCCAAGTCCAGCGCCGGGATCTGAACGCACCGTAAGCCGGCCGGCGCGCGTTCCGGATCCGCATCAAGGCAGTTTGCGCTGGTCCAGACGCTCGCCGGCCGGAATGCGCAGCGGGGCGTTCAGTCCGCCCCGGGCCTCGAAGTCGGCGAACATCGTCGCTCGCAGCGTCTTGATCTTGTCCTGGTAGGCCGGCACGTCAATCAGGTTGTGCCGCTCGGCCGGATCGTTGACCAGGTCGTGGAACGAGTCGCTGTCCCAGACGCCGTGGTAGTAGACGTACTTGAACTCCTCGGTGCGGATGGCCAACATGGTGGGCGTGGCGGGGAAGTTCCATTCCCAATGGTACTCGTACAGCACGTAGTCGCGCCAGGGGACCGTCTGCCCGCACAGCAACGGCAGGAACGACGCGCCGGCCCAAGCCGCGTCCTGCGGTGGGCGGACGTTCATGGCCTGCAGTACGGTCGGCGCGAGGTCGATGTTCTGCACCATCTGCTCGATCCGCGTGCCCGGCTTGATCAGGCCCGGCGCCCAGACCAGCAGCGGAATGCGGATCGACGGCTCGAACGCCGCCCGCTTGTCATAGAAGCCGTGTTCGCCCATGTGGAAGCCGCCGTCGCTCATGTAAATGACCATCGTGCTGTCGGCCAGGCCATGTTGCTTGACATAGTCGATTACGCGGCCGAGGTTCTCGTCGATCGAATGGATGGCCTCGCAGTAGCTGTAGTACCAATCCTCGAAGCTGGGAACGGGATCCTGGTCGTAGCGGCCGGTTTCCATGTGGTCGATGCCGTGGATGGAATAGCGGCGCTCGCGAACCCACCGCGGCTGCGTGCGGTAGTTGCCCTCGGTTCGGGCCATGGTGTCCGGATATGGGATGGGTTTGCCGACATAACGGCCCTTGTGGCGGGCGGCCGGCTGGAACGGATAATGCGGGGCTTTGAAGGCCAAATGGAGATAGAACGGCCTGTCTTTCGGGCGTTCCTCGCCGAGCCAGCGGATCGCTTCGGCGGTCAGCACATCGGCGTCGTAGCCTTCGAACCGGCGTCGCTGGCCATTGACGTTCAATTCCGGATCCACGTACTCGCCCTGGCCACGGAAGCTGACCCAGTGGTCAAAGCCCGGCCGGGGGCTGTCGTCGTCGTGCCCCATGTGCCATTTGCCGACCAGCGCCGTGGCGATGCCGGCCCGTTGCAGGTACTGCGGAAAAAGGACCGTCCCCGGCGGCTCGGGGCGCTGGTTGTCCACGATACCATGCCGATGCATGTACTGGCCGGTCAGGATCGAAGCGCGTACCGGCGAGCAGAGCGACGTGGAGACGAACGCCTTGGAGATATAAGCCCCCTGGGTCGCCATGAAATCCATGGTGGGCGTTTCGAGCCACTGCGGCGCGCCGGGATGAAAGCCCAGAAAATCGTAGCGATGATCGTCGGATAGCACCAGGATGACGTTCCGAGCATCGGCGGCACCGCCGCAGGCGACGCGCGGTACGAAACTCGAAAAGACGATCAAGAGCACAATCAAGAACGAAGCGGTCGGACGATGCGCCATCGAAACGGCCTCCCATGACGATCGCACGCGCGATGGCCCAAGAGTAACGGCGGATGGGTAAAAGGGGGCTTTGCCCGTCAGGCCGGAGCTTAGCACGCGTTGGCGCGGCCTGTCAATCGGCCCCCAGGATCAGGTTCGCAAGGTTTTTGCGAGGTCCCTTCGCGCACAACCGCAAGCTGCCATAATGTCGTCTCTTGGGAGTCTACGGATGCGGGTCAGGGCGACGCCGTTGCGTCCCCTGTCTTGGCTCCAAGGCAACGCTTTTCTATATGGAGTACGCATGAGCAACGCGAAAACCGCCACGATATTTCTCGGAATCGATCACCCGTCTGTTGCGGCCGAGGACGTGGACGCACTGGCCGAGTGGTATTGTGACACGCTGGGCTACGCCAAGCAGTTCCGGAACGACAAGCCGGTTTGGTTGCTGCGCGCCCCCGATGGCACGCTGTTGGAAATCATGCCGCGCGACCAGACGCCCCGGCCCCCGCGGACGACCTGGACGCCTGGCTGGTCGCACCTGGCGATTCGCGTTCACGATTTCGAGATCGCCGAGCGGTTTCTCGAAGAACGCGGCGTGGCCTGGACCGGCGAAACCGCTGCCGCGGTCGGCGGCGGCAAGGTCCGCAGTTTCTGCGATCCCGAAGGCAATCTCGTGCAGATTGTCGCACGGTCCACCGACGAGTCGTGCCCCCCTGCCTGATCCCGCTTCGGTCACTGGTGCCGTTCAATGGACCACCCGGCCAAATATTCTTTGGTGGAATCGGCGGAAGGGGTCGGGGCTGGCGCCGATCAAACCGGCGTTCGCCACGGGGGTCCATCGCAGCCGGTTGGTCGAACTGCTCCGACGCGGCCACGACGAAGTCCGCCTGTCGCCCGGGAGGTGGACCGGATCGTGACGTGGATTGACCTCGGCGGGCCGTACTACCGGGATTATTCCTGCGCGCATCCGACCAACGTGGCCGGCCGCGCGCCGATCTCCATCGCCCAATTGAACCGGTTGGCCGAATTGACCGGTATCAGCATGGCAGACGGACACGGGGAATCGTGACCAGGCCGGGCACGCGGCTCGCCCTCACGCCGCCAGGAAACTGTCCGATTTCCAGCAACTCGTGCGCACGGAAGAATAGACCGAGAAATGGCCCGGCAGCAACGGAGCGACCGATACTCGCAACGTCACCGCCGAAGTATGGACGCAGGCCATCCAGGCGGCGCTGGACGCCCAGGGAACGCTGCACATCCCCGCCCGCGAGAAGCCCTACTACCTCAAAGGCCCCATCGTCCTGAAATCCGGCCAGAAACTCAGCGCCGATCCGACTGCCGAAATCCGCCTCAAGCCCGACAGCAACACCTGCATGGTGCGCAATGAGCACGTCGTCACCTTGAACGAGAAGCCCGTGCCCACCGATTTGCCGCTCGACACGGACATCACCATCCAGGGCGGCCCCGAGTTGGCGGGCGACCTGCGGCGCGAACTGGACGCCTGGCGCCAGGACGTCGGTGCCGAGATGATGCGGCCCAATCCGGATGACGATCCGAATGTCCAGCTTCCGACCAAGATGAAGCGAAACAAGGGGGGGCCGTTGAAACACGGCCTCCCGCTCCTTACCGCTGCCTACCACAGCGGCGGAGCTGGCCAAACCAATCCCCTGCACGAGAGTCAAGCCAAGGTGGGCCGCATCGCCATTGGTGACGGGCGTTTCGTGGATACGGGCACGGGAAGGTGATTCCGCCCCTTCTTGGGGTGAACTCTTGTCCTCTTGGCCCGATCGCGGTAAACAAACAAAGGCACGTGGCCCTCAGCCCCGGCAACTATGACAAGAAGGATTATTATGAAAGTCATCTTCGCCCTCACCATCGCACTGCTGCTGCCTGAAAACATCGCCGATGCAGGTGGCCCGTGGGTTGCAGCGATCGACCCTGCCACGGGCGGTCCGGGAGCGTTTGCCGCCGAGGAGATTCGTCGAGAGGCTGAGGCACAAGGCATGACGCTGGGAGAGGCCGCCGGTGAAACTTGCATTGCGATCATCGCTGAAAAGGAGGCCAAAGCCGCCGCACAGAGCTACAGCATCCGTGTGCAAAACGAGAGCGGCCGCCGCACCATCACAGTGCGCGGGGCCGATGCCGCCGGCGCAATGTATGGCGGGCTGGACATCGCGGAGGCGATTCGCACGGGCACGCTCGATACGTTGAAGGACTCCGACCACAAGCCGCACATCTGGCGGCGCGGCATCAAGTTCAACATCCCACTCGATCTGCGCACGCCGAGTTATTCGGACTGCTCCGACGCCGCGCAGGCGAACATTTCCGTGATCTGGGAACGCGAGTTCTGGACCGCCCTGCTCGATTCGATGGCACGGCATCGCTATAACGTGCTCTCGCTCTGGAGCCTGCATCCCTTTCCCTCGCTGGTCAGGGTGCCGGAGTTTCCGGAGGTCGCGCTGGACGATGTCTGGCGCACGCGAGCCAAGTTGGATGACACCTTCAGCTTTGCGGGCAACGACATGGTTCGCCCCGCGATGCTCGCCGACCACGAGGTGGTGAAACGCATGACGATGGATGAAAAGACCGAGTTCTGGCGCTGGGTCATGCAGCAGGCCGCGGATCGTGGTATTCAGGTATATTTCTTCACCTGGAACGTCTTCACCTGGGGCGCTGAGGGCAAGCACGGTATCACGAACGATCTGGATAACGAAATCACGAAGAAGTACTTCCGCGCCAGTGTGCGGGAAATGGTGAAGACCTACCCGCTGCTTGCCGGCCTGGGCATCACGGCCGGCGAAGGCATGCCGCATGGCCTGGATTCCAAAGTCAAAGAAGGCTGGCTGTGGGACACCTATGGCGAAGGTGTGCGCGATGCCTTGAAAGATGATCCCCAGCGCGAGTTCCGCATGATCCATCGCTTCCACTGGACGGCGCAACGTGATATCCTGGACGCCTTCAAGAACTACCCCGGACCTTTCGAGTTCAGCTTCAAATATTCGGTGGCGCACATGTATTCGATTCCGAATCCGCCTTTCATCCAGCCGTTACTGGAGAACCTCGCGCCTGGCCGGAAGACCTGGCTCACCGTGCGCAATGACGACATCTACACCTTCCGTTTCGGCGACCCCGCCTACGCCCGCCAGTACATCCTGAACATGCCCCCGGCTGACAAGATGGCCGGTTTTTACATGGGGCCGGACGGCTACATCTGGGGACGCGACTTCCTTGAACGCCATCCCGACCCGGGCCCGCGCCCACTGGTGATGGACAAGCAGTGGTATTCCTTCATGCTCTGGGGCCGTCTGGCCTACGATCCCTCGCTGCCGGACGCACACTTCGAGCGTGCCCTCGCTGCACGACACCCCAAAGCCTCGTCACCGCATGTCTTTCGCGCTCTCCAAGGTGCCGCCCAAGTCATGCCGCTGATCACACGCTTCTTCTGGGGCGATATTGATCTGAAATGGTATCCCGAAGCCTGCTGGAGCCATCGGAGAAGCAAAGGCCAGGGCTTCTACACCGTGCGCCATTTCATGGATGGTATCACCATGCCGGGCGCGGACGTGCTGTGCATCCGCGATTGGCGCGTGCGACTGACCACCCGCCAGCCGATAACGAAGACCACGCCGCTTGAAATCGCCGATGCCCTCGACGGCGCGGCATCCAAAACTCTTGCCGCGCTTGACACGCTTCGCGAAGCTGCCAAGGAAGATTCCGATCTCCAGAAAAACGTCACCGACTGCGAAGCCCTGGCCTGGCTCGGCCGCTACTATGCGTCCAAAATTCGCGGAGCCTGTGCATTGGCTCTGTTTGACGTCAACGGCGAGCAGTTCGAACAAGAGACAGCGTTGCGCCAGCTCGGTGACGCCCACTGTCACTGGAAGCGATATGCGGCCATTCGTGATGCCCATTATGTTCCGGCCCTCTACAACAGTGTCGGTTATGTGGATGTGACCGCGCTCACCGAGAAGGTGGCCGCCGATCTCGAGATCGCCCGAGACTGGAAGCCGGGCACCCTCAAGGACGACGGCAGACGCTCCGGCAGCGAAAAGGGCTTCCGCCAGTAGCGGCCCGTGTCTCCGATCTTGATCACCCTGTTCAACTCCCACCCATGAAACCGATCCCTATGAAACCCGTTGCTCGAACCTTGATGACCCTTGCCGCGCTGGTAATGGGACTGACTGCGCTTGCAGACGATTTGGTGTTCCCCGCGCATTGGGGCCAGCCACCGGAAATGCAGACCATGGACTATCGGCCATTGCCTGGAGGCTATGGCCACGGCAGCAGCACCATGGCGAACTGGATCCAGCAGAACCTCGATAAAGATGCAGCACAGACAAGGGACTCGCCGACCAAGCCTGCGGGGCCGCCACTCGTGCAGCCGCGCCGGCCGGACGGCAAGGGTGAAATCGCCATCACCGGAGAACTCAAGGAGTGGCACAAGGTCACGCTCACGCTGGATGGGCCTTTTGCTCACGAACGCGACACCCAGCCCAACGCGTTCACTGACCTTGCGTTCCACGTCCAGTTCACTCACGAATCGGGTTCGCCCAGTTACCAGGTGCCGGGGTACTTCGCGGCGGATGGCAAAGCGGGGGAGAGTTCCGCCGAATCAGGCACGAAATGGCGTGCACATCTCTCGCCGGACAAGGCAGGTAATTGGAACTACTCCGTATCGTTTACGCGTGGAACGAATGCAGCACTGGATGGTGGCGGCGAGCCTTGGAAACCACTCGACGCTCTCAAGGGCAGCTTCATCATCACCGAGACAGACAAGACGGGCCGCGACTTCCGTGCTCGCGGGCGGCTGCAATACGTGGGTAAGCATCATCTTCAGTTTGCTGGCTCGAAGCAGTTTTTTCTCAAAGCTGGACCCGACGCTCCCGAGACGTTGCTCGGCTATGTTGACTTCGACGGCACCGAGGCCCGCAAGAAGAACGTGCCGCTCAAGACATGGGAACCGCATGTTGGCGATTGGAAGTCGGGCGATCCGACGTGGCGGGATGGCAAGGGCAAAGGATTGATTGGTGCCTTGAACTACCTCGCAGACCAAGGCGTCAATGCCTTCTCGTTTCTGACCTACAACGCCGGAGGGGACGGCGACAACGTCTGGCCCTTTGTTGAACGCGATGCCAAGCTGCACTATGATTGCTCCAAGCTCGACCAATGGGGTCTCGTCTTCGACCACGCCACCGCACTCGGTCTCTACCTGCATTTCAAACTTCAGGAGAATGAATCCGATGACAATCGGGCTGGGATGAAACGCACGGACAACGACATTCCCGAATCTCTCGATGGAGGCAAACTCGGCATCGAGCGAAAGCTATATTGCCGCGAACTCATCGCCCGCTTCGGGCACGCGCTCGCTTTGAACTGGAACATCGGCGAGGAGAATACGCAAAGCAGCGACGAGGTGCGCGATATGGTGAAGTACCTTTACGACACGGATCCTTATCGGCATCATATCGTTCTCCACACCTTCCCACCGGAGCAAGATCCAGTCTATAGGCCGCTGCTGGGTGACAAGTCCTTGCTCACCGGCGTGTCGTTGCAGAACTCATGGAGCAGAGCGCATCAGCGGACGTTGCAATGGCTGCGCGAATCTGCCGCCGCAGGCCGGCCCTGGGTCGTCGCGAACGACGAACAGAATCCTGCGAGTCTCGGTGTCCCGCCCGACCCCGGTTACAAAGGCCATGACGGCGTCGCCTTGGAAAAGAACCCCAAAGGTCCGGCCGGTGAGGGCTTCGTCGCTTCGAAGCCCTACACCATGCACGATGTTCGCAAGCTCTGCCTGTGGGGCAATCTCATGGCGGGCGGTGCAGGCGTGGAGTACTACTTCGGCTACGCCCTGCCGGAGAACGACCTGGTTTGCGAAGACTTCCGCAGCCGCGATAAGAGCTGGGATTTCTGCCGCATCGCGCTCGATTTCTTCCGCGATGAAATGATCCCTTTTGCCGAAATGCAAAATGCCAACGCTCTCGTCGGCAACACCAAGGACGACAACTCGAAGTTTTGCCTGGCTAAACCGGGTGAAGTCTACCTCGTCTATCTTCCCGACGGCGGCACCACCGACCTCGATCTCTCCGCCGTAGAAGGCACCTTCACGGTGAAGTGGTTCAACCCCCGCAGCGGCGGCGAACTCGTGAACGGCTCCGTGGTTACCGTCAGCGGGGGCGGGGCCGTCGCGCTCGGCGATCCCCCGGCCGCTGCGACCGAAGACTGGTTGGCCGTCATCCGCCGCTGATCGACGCTACCATTACGATTGGAGTGAGGTTTGAAGAACGAGCTGAGCACACCGATGAAGCGCACAGGGACTGGAATCTTGGATTGCCTGCTATGCCAGCCGGGCACAGCAACAACCCGCCGATGCCATTTACGAGTTCGAATCGGCGGATATCTGTTGCTGGCAGGCCTGAGCCTGGGGCTGGTCCATCCGGGAGCGTTGCCGGCACAGGACAAGCTGGAAGCACTGGAGCGGATCGGGATTCGGCGAAGCGAGCAGGAGGCACAGTTCTTCCTCAAGGATTCCCAATCTCCCTTCTTCGCCAAGGGGTTTAACTACATTCGCCTCCGTGCAGCCGAGGGCGCCAGCGGCGGCGATCATGCGACGTTCGACGCGGACACCAAGAACACCAGGGCATCCTACGACCCTGAGCGCGCCGAGGCCATGTTCAGCGCCTTGAGCAAGGCCGGCTACAATACGGTCCGGGTGTTCATCATCGGGCGCAGCAGCGTCAATCCGGGCATTGCCGGCGATTACGACACGACCAAGGCTTTCCACGAGCCCTACATGGAGAACGTGCTCGATTTCCTGCGGCGGGCCACACGCCATCGTATCCGCGTGTTTCCAGCCTTCGGTGATGGCGAGCTTCCGTTGAACGCCTACTACCGCGAGCGACTTCGTGGCAAAGGCCACAACAAGAACGTCAATGTCCTGACCGAAGAGGGCGTTGCCGCGCGTGTCGAGCACATCACGTCGTTCCTGTCAACCATCAAGAACAGGGAGCCCGTCTTGTTGCCCACCTTGCTCGGCCTGCAATGCCAGAACGAAGCCTACCTTCGCGCTGACCAGTGGCCATTCACGGAGAAATCCGGGGTTTTGAAAGCAGCGAACGGGAAGACCTACGACCTTGCGAAGACCGAGGAGCGGCAGGCGATGATGGAGGAAGGGTATCGCCACTACCATGAACGCATCGTCGAGGCAGTGAAGGCGATCGATGCCGAGATGCTCGTGGCCGAGGGCGTCTTCGTGCCCCGTGCAGTCGGCATGGATCCAGCGCAGCACGCCGGTCTGTGGCCCGGAAAGAAGGGCGACGAACGCTATCCACCCACCCTAACCACTCTTGGGAAAGGCAGGCTCGATTTCCTCGATGTCCATTTTTACCGCACCCGTGCCAAAGAGTCGGTGGAGGATGCCCTCCGGCTCAATCTGGGATCGACTGGTTTCTTCACCCCGGAAATGGCCGAGATGCGAAAGACGAAGCCCGTCATCGTGGGCGAGTTCGGAGCCTTTGATTTCGTCGAGAAGACGTTCGAGGAATCCGTCCAAAGCATGGTACGCGTCCGCGATCTGGCGCTGATGGAACGTGTGAACGGCATGCTGTATTGGACTTACGACTGCTTCGAGCAGTCGCGTCTGCACCATGCCGCAGCCAACTGGACGCTATTTGTCGAGAAGATGGGGAATTTCGAAAAGAAAACAGGCCTGAACCAAAGCGAATGAGATCAACATGAGACCCACCTTCACCCTCTTTACCACCCTGCTGCTCGCGCCGTTGGCCGCGCTCCACGCCGCCGACGCGTCATCCGCCGAGGTCGCCAATCATTCCAAACCTGCCGCGAATCTTCTGCCAAATCCATCGTTCGAGGAAGAGGCGGGCGACGGCGTCGAGGGTTGGACGTCGCGGGCCTGGGCCGAGAAGGAGGCGACCCGCTGGAGCGTCGCGGCGCCGGGCCGGAGCGGCGAGCGGTGCGTTTCCATCGCGTCCGACCGCGGCGGCGACGCCGCCTGGACGGCGGTGGCGAGTGTTCAACCGGGCGACTGGTACCGGCTCTCGGGATGGATCAAAACCAGGGAGGTGCGCGGGGCCGTCGGCGCTTTGCTGAACATCCAGAACATGCAGGCGGTCCGGACGCGCGCGGTGTCGGGGACCCGGGATTGGACGCGCGTCGCGACGGTGTTCCAGGCCGAGGTCGCCGGGCTTGAAATCAACTGCCTTTTCGGCGGTTGGGGATCGTCGACCGGCCAGGCCTGGTACGACGACGTAGTCCTGGAGCACGTCGCCGAACCGCCCGATGAAACACGGGCCGTCGTGGCGATCGACACCGGCGCGCCTTCCATGCTTTACAGCCCGATGATCTTCGGGGGCTTTCTCGAACACTTCGAGCGGCAGGTTTACGGCGGGGTGTTCGATCCCGGTTCGCCGCTCGCCGACGAAAACGGGTTCCGCCGCGACGTCCTCGCCGCGTTGAAGGAATTGAAAGTTCCCATTGTGCGCTGGCCAGGCGGGTGTTTCGTGAGCGGGTATCACTGGGAATCTGGGGTGGGGAAGGAGCGTAAGCCGACGGACGACATGGCGTGGGGCGTGGTCGAGCCGAACACCTTCGGCACCGACGAGTACGTCGAACTCTGCCGGATTTTGGGATGGACCCCCTACATCTGCAACAACGCGGGCAACGGCACCGTGGAGGAGATGAGGAACTGGGTCGAGTACTGCAACGGGAACGCGGGGAGGTTTGCGCAGATGCGCAGGGACAGCGGCTATGCGGAACCTCGGAACGTGCCGATCTGGAGTATCGGCAACGAGAACTGGGGCCAGCATGAAATAGGGTACAAGCCCGTCGAGCAGTGGGCGCCGTTGGTCCTGGAGGCGGCCAAAGCGATGAAGCAGGCGGATTCCCGGATTCAATTGACCGCCGCCGCGCTGCCCAGCCGGGAGTGGACGCTGCCCCTGCTGAAGGCGGCTGGCGATTACCTCGACTACATTTCGATCCACAGCTACTGGCTGCCGCTGTGGGGACGGAACGACATGCCCGATTACCTGACCTGCATCATGCATTCCGAGTCCCCCGAGAAAATGCTCGGCGACTACATCGGCGTGTTGGAAGAGGCCGGATATCGCGGCCGGATCAAAATCGCCTTCGACGAGTGGAACCTGCGGGGCTGGCACCATCCGGGCTTTCCCCGCAAAACGGTCCAGGACTACAACGATCCCGAGGTCCAGCGGCTGGTGGCGGCGCGCGAACACAACGCTCTCGCGTCGCAATACACGATGGCCGACGCGCTGTTTTCGGCCTCGTTCTTCAACGCCTGCCTGCGCCACGCGGAGGATGTCGGCATGGCCAATATCGCCCCGCTCGTAAACACGCGCGGTCCTCTCTACGTGTACCCCGAGGGAATCGTCCGGCGCACGCACTTCCACGCCATGTCCATGTACGCCAACGAACTGGAACCCCGCGTCGGCAAGCTCGAGCTGGAAGCCGACGATCTCCGGCACGGCAACCGGAGCATCCCGGTGCTGGATGGCATCGCCACCGTCGACGAATCAGGGAACCAATGGGCGATCGCACTGGTAAACCGCCACCCGGCGAAACCGGCGGCCTGTACCATCCGGATCAACGACGGGTTGCTTGACGGCGAATATGCAGCCCTGGTCCTCGCGGGCGATTCGCCAGAAGCCTTCAATGACATCGAGAATCCAAACCGGGTCACGCCCCAGAAGAAAACCCTGACCTTCATCAAGGGCGCGGTCGATCTGCCGCCCCATTCCCTGACCATTGTAAAGGTGCTGCTGAAGTAAGCGAAAAGGGCCTGTTCCTATGAAAACCGCACTCACGTTTCTTGTCTTTCTGTTGCTGACTCCGCTGGTTGGCGGGGCGAGCGACCTCACTCCGCTCCATGATGCGACGCGAGTCCTGATCAATCCTCACAAAGGCTGGTATCACCATTTCCCCGACAATCATCCCGACAAGTACCAAATCGGCCGCGACGCGGACTTGTTGGACTTTCCCGGCATGGATCATCTCTACATCCGGTTGGCGTGGGCATACCTCGAACCGAAGGAAGGCCAGTTTGATTGGGCGGTCCTTGATCGCATCATCGAGAAGTGGACCGCGCACGGGCTGGGCATCGCCTTCCGCATCAGTTGCAAGGAAACCAGCACGGACCGGATTGAACAGCAGTTCGCGACGCCGCGCTGGGTGATGGAAGCCGGCGCGCAAGGCGGACATTACCGCATGGGTCAGGCCACCGGGCCGGAAGGACCGTGGGAACCCGCGTTCGACGACCCCGTCTTCCTCGCCAAGCTGGACCGGTTCCTCGCCGCCTTGGCGGCACGCTATGACGCGAAGCCGTGGCTGCGTTACATGGACATCGGCAGCATCGGCGACTGGGGCGAGGGCCATTGCTGGGCCGGCAGCCGCAAGGACCTGTCCTTCGCCGTGCGGAAACAGCACGTTGATCTTCACCTGAAGCATTTCAAACGCACCCAACTCGTCATCTCGGACGACTACGTCCACGCCTTGAACGACGCCGCCGAGCGCGCGAGGCTGCACCAGCACATTCTGACCAACGGTATCAGCTACCGCGACGACAGCATCATGGTGGACGGCTACTTCGCCGGCACGAGTGACCGCTTCACAGTGCGCAGTCCCGAGTATTTTGCGGATGCCTATCCGCAGACTCCGACCGTGTTCGAGTTAGAGCACTATGGCAAGGTGAAATCGCTCGGAAACTGGGACGCTCTTGCCAGCTCGTCGGCAGCCAAGTTCGGCAAGGGAAAGAAAGGTCCGGAGTTCTTCCGCGGCGCGCTCGAGTTGCTGCACGCGACGTACATCGGCTACCACGGCGACGCGCGCCAGTGGTTAACCGACAATCCTGAACTGACCAAGGAACTGCTGAACAACTGCGGCTATTGGCTCTTCCCGAAGTCCCTCGAACTACCGGAAAAACTGGTGGCCGGTGCTACCGTGCCATTGACCCTGACGATGGAGAACCGCGGGGTGGCTCCGCCCTATGCGCCCTATGAGCTGAGGGTGAAGTTGTCCGCTGGCGCCACGACGCTCGTTCGAGTCCTAGCCAGGGGGTGCCAGTCCTGGCTGCCGGGGCCGCCGGTTTCCTCGCGCCTGAACTTTGTCCTGCCTGCCGATCTAAAGGCCGGCGATTACGCGCTGTTCCTCGGGCTCTTCGACGTGCGCGAAGGAAAGACGCGTCCGGTGGAGTTCGCGCTCAATGCGTCGGCGCGCGATTCCGAGGGCTATTACCGTGTGGGCAAGGTGCCCGTGTCCGCTGAAGCGATTGGCAGTGAGGCGGGATGGACCAGTCTGTTCAACAGCAAGAACTTGGATGGCTGGACCGTCAAGTGCCGACCGGCTGACCAGGACAAGAGTGGATCCTGGAAGGTCGTGAACGGCACGATCACCGCCGAAACGCCGCCCGGTAGCACACACCAGTACATCGGGCTGCTGACGGAAGAAGAGTATGGCGACTTGACACTCCGGCTGAAGGTCCAGACCTATAGCCAGTCCACCGGCAACAGCGGTAACCAGGTTCGCAGCCGGTACGACGACGACGCGGGGTGGCTCGACGGTCCCCAGGTGGACATCAACACGCCCGGCACGTGGCGAAATGGCTTCATCTACGACGAGACGACGGGTGCGCAGGTCTGGTTGTGGCCCAACGTGGGAAAACCTGCGCACGGCTTAACGCCGAAGAAGGTCGCTACCTGAAGAATTATATCGGCGGCCCGTTGCTTGTGGATAGCCCAGGAGAAAACACATGCCCGCAAAAGTCAAATCAATGCTGTGCCTTATCCGATCAACTGGAACATCTTCGTCTCGCCGGAATTCTCCCGCGCGCATCACGTCGCTGCTTGGAGCGTGACGTTGAGCCACATCGGTAAGTAGGCCGATACAAGCGAGTTGGTGGTTCGATACACCCGGGAAGTGGTAACGCAATTGCTCGATGAATTCCCCGATCTCACGGGGTTGGGCATCACCTTGGGCGAACGCATGGGGGGCATGATGCCGGACCAACGGCGCGATTGGCTGAAGCAGACGTTTTTCGACGGCATCGCCGAGGCCAAACGGCCGGCGAAGTTCATCTACCGTGCGCCCCTTTCGGCGAACACCGGCTCGGGTGGAACGACCAGCGAGGAGAACGACCGCCGCTCCCGCGCCCAGATCGAATCGCTTACCAACAACATCACCGGGCCGGTCTATGTGGAGTTCAAACACAACTGGTCGCACGCGCATTCCTCGCCCGACTTGTTCCATGTTCACGGCGGCCCGCTCTCCGATGCCTACTGGAATCCGCCGCCCACGCGGTACAAGGTCGTCTGGACGATGCGCAACGAGGACATTTACATCCCGGCGCTGGATTACATCTCGCAGGAGGGCACGCACAAAAACTGGTAATATGCCTTCGAACGCCAATGGCTGTTTTACACCGTGTGGGGGCAATTGCTTTACGATCCCACCACTCCCGACGCGCGCTTCGAGGCGATGCTTGACGCGCGATTCGGCAAAGGCGTGGGCAAAAACCTG